>Ga0209034_10000185_pt1 | contig 32230 bp, 28 predicted proteins | sample MarorgKNORR_S2LV_2_FD_188219 | JGI IMG/M metagenome (GOLD analysis project Ga0209034, IMG submission 188219) | Marine microbial communities from the Southern Atlantic Ocean, analyzing organic carbon cycling - 250m_A/KNORR_S2/LV (SPAdes) (version 2) | ecosystem: Environmental > Aquatic > Marine... | reverse complement strand
ATAGCATCGGCTATAGCATGGAGCAAATCTCTCCGTTGCTTCCCAGACAAAGCGGCCCAGTCCTCGAAAGCTGCGGCAGCGGCATTGCAAGCAGTATCTATATCTTCACGAGTTCCAGAGGCTACTTCGCCAATAAGAGATTCATCGATGGGCGAATAATTTGCAAATCTCTCGCCATCACTCGCTCCCACTGATCGTCCATTAATGAAATGCTGAATTGGCTCCACCGAAAACTCTTCTAAGAATGGACGTAGCTTTTGCAAATTTTCCGCAAGCAATTCTTCGCTCATGAAGAATTCTCCCGCACTGACATAAACTCAGGAACACGATTTCGATTCCAGCGAGTCTCCTTGATTATTTCCTGAATTTCGTAAGACAGAGCTAGGGGGGCATCTCCAACCTGTGAATCTATGTGCTCACAAAGGCATTTGAAAAGTGCCTCCCCTATGGCTTTCCTGGTCTTAATCGATCGGCCTTCAGCAATACGCAAATATACAGCGATGAACCCAAAGTTCGGTGATTGATCTGCCACTAGACTCCGGGACGCAATATGAATTCGGGTGCGCAACCCGCTCAATGGCAGGCCTTCTTGTTGCGCAGCAGTTTCATGTAGATCGCAAGCCAGATCATCAACATCTAGCATATCAACGATGCTCGGAGAAATTTCAATTATTTGGTGAGGCATTAAACAAACCTAAAAATACTAGCATTGATATTTCATATTACTTAATATATTAAATAAATCAACTTGTGCGAGTTATAGCAGCATCGCGCTCACCCTAATATGTCCGGCGCTCTTATACATTATGAAGTTTCTAAGTTTCATACACGAAGACAAACTCCAGTTTGGTGGAGTAACTGGTGAGGGCGTAGTGAATCTTTCCCACCGCTTTCCCAAACTGCCGAATCTTCGTCAAGCTATTCGTGAGCAAAGGCTAGGAGAACTTAGCGATACGGTGAATTCTGCTATCCCAGACCATACTTTAGATGAGATTAAGTTTGCGCCACCCATTCCTAATCCTGAAAAAATTATTTGTATAGGTGTTAACTACGCCAATCGTAACGCTGAGTACAAGGACGGCAGCGATTTACCGAAGTATCCCAGCGTATTTATGCGTAGTAGAGAATCTCTGGTTGGGCACCAGCAGAACATCATGAATCCACCAGAATCGGACCAACTGGACTACGAAGGCGAAATTGTGCTGGTCATTGGAAAAGAAGGAAGGAGAATTTCTGAAGTGAAAGCACACGAATACATCGCCGGGATAACCATAATGAACGAGGGGTCAGTCCGTGATTACTTGAGACATGCTAAGTTTAACGTGACCCAAGGCAAGAACTTTGAAGCTTCAGGTTCAGTAGGGCCTTGGATTGTTACCTCAGATGAACTCGACCCCATGAGCAAGTTGCAAGTTATTACTCGAGTGAACATGGCGGAACGTCAAAATGACGTTACCGACAACCTCATGTATCCATTTAGATTCTTGATCTCTTACCTATCTTCATTTTATCGGTTTAAGCCGGGCGACCTTATTGCAACGGGTACCCCCAATGGAGCAGGCGCGAGATTCGACCCGCCGAAATACCTCCGGCAAGGAGATGTTGTAGAGGTTGAAGTGCCTGGGGTTGGCGTCCTATCGAATTCGATAGTCGACGAAATCGAATGAGAATCTGACTGGCTATTATGGCAAAGCTGAGAAACATCAATCGTAGCCTGCCCATGCAATTACTGTTGGCTAGAGAAACAACGATGTCTCTGTTTCGACCCATGCTTAGATCGTTTGGTTTGACAGATCAGCAATGGCGAGTGCTACGGGTGTTGGCAGGTTGCGACAACATAGAGGCATTCGAACTCTCGCAACAAAGTATGATTTTACCGCCGAGCCTTACCCGCATATTAAAGAATTTAGAGGAAGATAGATTAGTAAAACGGGCAACGGTTAGGGAAGACCAACGTAAAGTGCTAATTACGCTCACTCCCAAAGGCAGCAGGAAATATGAACAAGTAGTCCCGGAGTCCGAGAAAATCTATCGCTCTATTGAAAAGAAATTGGGTAAACGGGAATTAGATGACTTGCTTAAGCAATTACTAACTCTTAATAAAAGTCTAGAAAACTAATGTCAGCGAAACTGCTAAGGAAATCTTAATGAGCCAAGCGTTAAAGGGATCAATCCCCCCAGTCATTACACCATTTTCCGACAATGAAATAGACTTGGCTTCCTATAAGAAACTTATAGAGTTCCACATAGAGGAAGGCTCTCATGGAATACTAGTGAATGGCACTTCTGCCGAACCTTCTACACTCACAGTAAAAGAGAGAAACCAACTTGTGGATGTCGCGATCGTAACGGCAAACAAGTCCGTTCCTATTGTCGCAGCTACCGGATCGCAATCACTGCTCGAAACCAAAGCGTTAACTGATCACGCTGTTGCCGCAGGTGCAGACGCTCTTCTTATTGTTACACCTTACTACATTAAACCTCCACAGCGCGGAATAATTGAATACTACATAGAAGTTACCAAAGATGTTGACATTCCTTGGATGATTTATCATATACCCGGCCGAGCTGCAGTTTCCATAACGCTAGAAACAATCAAAGAACTTAAAGAGCGATCACCTAATTTTGCAGGCATGAAACACGCTGTTAATGACCTTGGATTTGTCTCTCGATGTCTAGCAACATTTCCTGATTTCAAAATATTTGTCGGTTTAGAAGAACTCAGTTTTCCAGAATTGGCTATAGGCGCCGTCGGACTGATGAATGCCGTTGGGAACTTGCGCCCACATATTCTTGCAGATATGTGTCAGGCTGTTTGGGACAATGATTTAGAAAAAGGAAAAGCACTTCACCACCAACTCTTCGAACTAAACGAATCTGTATTCTACGATACCAACCCGATCCCGATTAAATACATGATGAAACGGATGGGTTTACTTTCAAGCAACGAGCATCGCCTGCCTATGACTCCTGCGGCCCCAGAATTGGAAAAACGCCTAGACAGCGTGTTGGAACGCGCTGGACTTATCTAAAGGAGTTATAATTGCTAAAGATTTTATTTTTTAACCACCATTTCAGGTAACGTAATGAATCTAAAAACCCTTTACTTCGTAGCGGTAAGCAGCGTTTTAACGCTGACAGTCACCGCTCAGGAAGATCACTGGAACGCACCGTTGACCTCAGATGGTCAGCCAGACCTTCAGGGAGTGTGGGGTAATAACACAATCACTCCAGTTGAACGGCCAAACCAATTTGGAGATCGTCAATATCTAACGGAGGAAGAGCAGATTCTTTTGCGGCGCCGAATTCGTGAAATTGCCGAGGAAGATGGCGACGCTCTTTTTGGCGACGGCGTTTACGCAGCTGCCTTTTCAGGCGAAGTTACTTCGTATGATCCATCGACAGGTAATTATGATCAGGCTTGGCTGGTAGATCGATCGGTACATAATAAGACTTCACAGATTGTTGATCCACCGAACGGGAAATTCCCACCATTGGTTGGCGGGGCTGATGGGCTAACTTTTAATCGGCCTCAGCGGGGTAATACAAGCCCTGGTTCTTGGCTAGACCTCACTGTAGACGATCGCTGCATCAGTTACGGAGCGCCATATTTAAATGCGGGCTACAATAGTTACTGGCAGATAGTTCAATCAAAGAATCACGTAGTTATCGTGCAAGAGATGATGCATGACGCTAGAGTCATTCCCCTTTCCAACAACCCCCACATTGATAAAAAAATAAAGCTTTGGCACGGTGATTCACGGGGTTATTTCGAGGGAGAAACCCTTGTAATAGAAACAACCAACTTTTCCGGTAAGAGTACGTTCGGTCACAACCGGTCAAGAAAAAATATTGAAAGATTTACTCGTCTAAATCAAACACAGTTGCTTTACCAAATTGAGGTAGACCAACCGGATACGTATTCGGCATCCTATACCCGAGAATTTATTATGGACTATACACCTGAACCACTATTCGAGTATGCATGTCATGAAGGTAACTACTCAATGGCGAATATACTCAGGGGCGCGCGCGAGCAAGAACGAGTAGCAGCGGAACGTGAATAAAAAATGAATAACCACATACCGGTACTTCTTATAGGATTACTTGTTCTCAGCTCCCCGTTCATCTTACAAGCTGCTGAATTTTCGCAGATCAGACCGGATGAAGAGACGCTATCGGAACTACCCACCACCAATTGGTTAACTAATGGCGGGGATCTTTTTAACCGAAATTTCTCAGCATTGACGGAGATAAATACCGATAACGTCAATCAACTTGTCCCGGCCTGGCGAACCCACCTCGACGGCTCAGGGATTGGAGCAAAGTATTCAGGAGAAGCTCAGCCCATAGTCCATGAAGGGGTCATGTATATCATAACCGGCGCGGATGATGTATTCGCCCTAGGCGTTGAAACCGGAGAAGTTTTGTGGCGCTACTCAGCTAACCTCTCTGAACAGATTTCGACCATCTGTTGCGGTTGGACCAGTCGCGGGGTAGGGTTTGGCGAAGACAAGATCTTTGTAGGGCAGCTAGATGGGGTGATAAAGGCTTTAGACAAAGACACCGGCTCAGAGATCTGGTCTATTCAAGCCGAGTCCTGGGAAGAAGGCTACACCATCACCAGTGCCCCTTTGTATTTTCAGGGCATGGTTATTAGCGGTTTCTCAGGCGCGGAATTTGCCGCCCGAGGACGCGTAAAGGCCTACAGTGCGGACGATGGTAGCTTGCTTTGGACTTTCTATACCGTGCCAAGTCCCGGCGAATTTGGTCACGCTACCTGGCCCGCTGACAACGATGCCTGGCAAACCGGTGGCGGGACAGTCTGGCACACGCCTGCTGTCGATCCTGAGTTGGGTATGATCTACTTTTCAACCGGTAACCCAGGCCCGGACTATAATGGTTCTGTGCGCCCTGGAGACAATTTGTTCACTGCATCTATCGTGGCTCTGGATGCCTACTCCGGCGAATATCGTTGGCACTTCCAACAGGTTCATCACGACATCTGGGATTACGATGCTCCAAATCCGGTTGTTTTGTTTAACCTGGAATACGACGGTATGCCTCGCAAAGGTTTGGCTCAGGCCGGTAAGACTGGCTGGTTATACATACTCGATCGCACTAACGGTGAACCATTGATTGGTATAGAGGAAAGACCAGTTCCACAGGAACCTCGCCAAGCGACCGCCGCCACACAGCCTTATCCTGTTGGTGAGCCCTTTGTTACTCAAACATTGGATGTGGCCCCAGAAGGCTACAAACTCATTAACAATGGCGCTATTTTTACCCCGTTTTGGGAGGAGCCCGTAATGTTGCGCCGTGGCGATGCAAATTGGCCACCAAGCACCGTAGACCCAGAGAAAGGGGTGATGTATGTGTGCGCTGGCGAACGTCAAGCTGCGTATTCCGTGAGAGAAAATCTGCAACAAGCGGAACCCGGTGACCGCTATACCGGTGGAGGCATGCGCTTTGCGCCAATTCCCATCACCGGGATTGTTTCTGCAATGGACCTGCGTAACAATCGTAAACTGTGGAGCCAACGCTGGCCGAGTCGCTGCTATAGCGGTTTGGTGGCGACAGCGGGCAATCTATTATTTGCTGGCCGTAACGACGGCCGATTTACCGCGCTGGATGCCCGAGACGGATCTAAGCTGTGGGAGTACATGACAGACGCGGGCGTAAACGCGCCAGCCACGGTGTTCGAACATAATGGCAAGCAATACGTTACTGTATTTTCCGCGGGTAATTTATTAGGCAGAGCCAAAAGAGGAGATAGTATATGGGTGTTCACTCTGCCGGAAGAGAAAGACGCTAATGCCTTCGAACCAGTGAATGCTGCCCAAGCTAATCCGGAAGGACAAAGTTTATTCCAGAATGCCTGCCAATTTTGTCACGGGCGTAATGGGGAGGGAGGACACGATGGCATGCCGTTGGAAGGCTTGGCAGAATTTGATAGTAGTTACGTGGCAACCATTATCCGCAATGGCCAGAATAACATGCCTGCTTTCGCATCCATGTTTTCCGCCGGCCAGATCGGAGCACTGGCGGAACACGTGAGAACTTTAAATCCTGATATACCCAATCGGAATAGTCGCTAGACAATTCAGAATCAAGTGTCTATATAGCCAATATTGGCTGGATAAGTGAGTTGTGTACTAGGCCCTTTGCGTTCTTAAGTCAGTTGATACATCCTCACAAGGAGCAATGATAAGGCCTGAACGCCCACTCTCCTATTTACTCATGGACCAGTCTACTATGGTACCCATCGCACTAGCCGTGCCCTTAATTGAGTTCCCCTCCACAATTGCATTCATCTCGTAAGTCATTGACGCGCCGTCCCGATTAATTTTAAACGTGATCTCATTCCCCTGGATGGTTCCTTCTTCAATCGGCCATGTACGCCCGCCACCCAAGTCAAACTCGCCAGTAAGAGTATTACCCTCGATCTTCATGGTTACTTTGGCACCGACTAAAGCGCCAAATGGGCTGCTCATCGAAAAATCCCACATACCCTCCACCTGCGATTGTGCCCAAATCGTGGATGAGGCAAATGTAACTAGCGCTATTGTAATTATTTTTTTAATCATAACTAACTCTCCAAATCGACAGAAATTTAGAATCACTCGTGCACCCTCTATACAACAGATTAATGAGTATACGCCCGAGAATCAGGGACAGATCTATTTTTTAACATTTTGCTGACTGGCCAATTAGTAGAAATTAACTGGCCTACTTCAAGCGTCTACGCGAGGCCCCGCTGGAACCAATGCAAGTCCTTCTTCACTATCAGTAAATTTCTCAAAATTAGCGACAAACAAGTCCGCTAGTTCGCGGGCCTTGGTATCCCAATCAGCAGGATCTGCGTATGTGTTGCGCGGGTCCAGGATACTGTCGTCGGTGCCACCCACACTTACAGGCACCTCGAGATTGAAGTAAGGAAGAATGATGGTTTCCGCTTCATCGATGCTGCCATTTAAAATAGCGTTTATTATCGCGCGAGTGGCTTCAATCGAGATTCGTTTGCCAGTCCCATTCCAACCTGTGTTAACCAGGTACGCCGTCGATCCAGCTGTTTCCATACGTTTGGCCAGTTCCTGAGCATAGCGGGTTGGATGCAGCGATAGGAATGCGGCTCCGAAACAGGCCGAGAACGTAGGAGTTGGTTCGGTAATACCCCGTTCGGTACCTGCCAGTTTAGCGGTGAAACCCGACAGGAAATGATATTTGGTCTGCTCCCTGGTTAATTTCGATACTGGAGGCAACACGCCGAAGGCATCAGCAGTGAGGAACACGACTTGTTTGGCGTGCCCTCCCTTGGAGAGCGGCTTGACGATATTGTCAATGTGGTAAATCGGGTATGACACTCGGGTATTTTCGGTCTTGGAGTCGTCGTCGTAATCGATTTTGCCTTTTTCGTCTACTGTGACATTCTCCAGCAGCGCGTCGCGCCGGATGGCATTATAAATGTCAGGCTCGCTTTCCTTGCTCAGCTTGATGGTCTTAGCGTAGCAACCACCTTCAAAGTTGAACACACCGTCGTCATCCCACCCGTGTTCGTCGTCCCCGATTAATGCACGTTCCGGGTCGGTGGACAGTGTGGTTTTGCCGGTACCCGACAAACCGAAGAATATTGCTGTGCTTCCATCGTGGCCGACATTGGCGGAGCAGTGCATCGATGCTATGCCCTGCAGCGGCAAGAGGTAGTTCATCATGGAGAACATGCCTTTCTTCATCTCGCCTCCATACCAACTGCCGCCGATAAGCTGCATTTTTTCTATTAAGTTGAACGCGATGAAGTTCTCTGAGTTCAATCCCTGTTCTTTCCAGTCAGGATTCGTACATTTGGCGCCATTCATTACAATAAAGTCCGGTTCGAAGTCGGTCAGTTGTTCCTCGGAGGGCCGGATGAACATATTTTTGACAAAGTGAGCCTGCCAGGCCACTTCCATGATAAAGCGTACTTTTAGATGACTGTCTTCGTTGGCTCCGCAGATAGTGTCAATTACATATAAGCGTTTGCCGCTGAGTCGATCGACCACCAAGCCCTTGAGATGTTCCCAGATTTCCTGGCCAATTGGCTTGTTGTCATTCTTGCCCTGATCTGACCACCAGACAGTATCTCGAGTAGTGTCGTCACGAACTAGATATTTGTCTTTAGGTGATCGGCCCGTAAATATGCCAGTGTCTACCGCCACGGCCCCGCACTCTGTCAATGTACCGCGCTCGTAGCCTTCTAGCGCGGAGCTCATTTCCTCTTCGTAGAGAATCTCATAACTGGGATTATAGATGACTTCGCTGACATCAATTATTCCATATTGTGTCAGGTCTGGAGCCGTGTTAGCGGGTTGCAGATCAGCGAATTCGAACTGGGTCATCGAGATAAACCTTTCAGAGTAGGAGCCAGAATGGGACGATTACCAATTTAAGCTAAACCATTGCAAAGTAAATTTTTGTTCACACTGGATCCAATCGAACAGGGATACCTGTGCAGTTATTCCTATCAGCCGCGCCAAAAGACAGAATCTCAATTATCCTATCGGCAATACCATACTTTTCTCTTCTGAGATCATGGTATATCTCGTGAGAATGAATATCAAAAGTCATCGATGGCAGCTACTGCGCTACCCGAGAAACTGCTGCTCCACCTCGTGAAGCACGCGGTAACAATCCATAACCTGGATAACAGACGAATTTGGTTCGCGCCCTTCCGCAATCGCTGCAAAGAACTCTCGGTCCTGCAGTTCGATGCCGTTCATCGAAACGTCTACGCCGGACACGTCAATCGCATTTTCGTAACCATCGACAAGATCGTCATACCGCGCTATGTAGGTGCCGTTGTCACAGATGTAGCGGAAGAACGTGCCAAGCGGTCCATCGTTGTTGAAAGACAAAGATAATGTACAGATCTTTCCGCTTTCGGTTTTCATTTGGATCGACATATCCATCGCAATACCCAGTTCCGGGTGACGCGGTCCTTCGATTCCTTTGACCTGCACGATCCGCTCTCCGGCCTGATAGGCAAATAGATCTACTGTGTGCGCCGCGTGATGCCACAAGAGATGGTCCGTCCACGATCTGGGCTCACCCGCAGCATTTATGTTTTTGCGACGGAAAAAGTACGTCTGTACAACCATCTGCTGGATGTTCAACTCACCCGCGACAATCTTGTTATGAACCCATTGGTGCGATGGGTTGAAGCGACGTGTGTGGCCGCACATAGCAACAAGCCCTGTTTCTTCTTGTTTTGCCAATACCGCTTCTGCGTCAGCAAGAGAATCGGCTAACGGAATCTCGACCTGCACATGTTTCCCGGCATCCATGCACTGGATGGCCTGTTTGGCATGCATTTGAGTGGGTGTACACAGTATGGCTGCGCCAACTCCGGGCTGGGCCAGCCCTTCTGCAAGGTCGGTACATGCATGGGGAATTTCGTACTCCTCGGCGATTTCCTGGGTTGGCTCCAGGCGTCTGCCAACCACGGAGACACATTCGACTCCGTCAATTTTTCTGATGCCGTCCAGGTGTTTCTTGCCAAATGCTCCTGCGCCTGCCAAAACTACTTTCATGTGGGGCTCCGTTTAGAGGGTGTTTTCGAGAATCAGGTGCCCGACTGCAGTATTAGAAGCCGGTACATGATAAAAGCGATGCAGCTCTTTGACATCGCAATTGAGCGCGCCGCGCATGATCAGCCACATAACGAGCTCGACACCTTCTGACCCCGCTTCGCGCAAGTAGTCGATGTGTGGCATCGTTGCCAACTCATCTGGTTCATTGACGAGTCGATCGAGGAATTGCTTGTCCCACTTCTTGTTGATGAACCCCGCTCGAGGCCCCTGAAGCTGGTGGCTCATACCGCCGGTGCCCCAGATCTGAACATTGAAGTCCTCATCGAAACTGTCGACTGCGCGGCGCAGTGCCTTGCCCAGGTTGTAACAACGCTGGCCGGATGGCGGTGGATACACAACCACATTGACAGCCAACGGAATGACCTTGCACGGCCAAGCTTCCGGCTGCCCGAACATCAAGGACAATGGGACAGTCAGACCGTGGTCAACTTCCATCTCGTTGATAACTGTCAGGTCGAAGTCGTCCTGAATAACAGACTGCATGATGTGCCAGGCTAGATCTGGGCAGCCCTTAACCTCGGGTACTTGGCGAGCGCCCCAGCCTTCGTCGGCCGGTTTGAAACTTTCACCGCAGCCGATGGCAAACGTCGGAATCATGTCCAAACCGAATGCTGACGCATGGTCGTTGTACACAAGAAGAACGACATCGGGTTTCTCTTCCGCGATCCATTGCTTGGTGAATTCGTAGCCCCTGAACAAAGGCGACCAGTATTCATCCTGCGTTTTACCGAGGTCGACGGCCACACCGATCGCCGGAACGTGCGAACTTGCAACACCTGCAGTAATCCTGGCCATCTATTGTTCCCCCTTGTAACGGTTACCTTCGGGGCTGCGCCCTCCGCTCAACATCATCTTACGGTACTCCTCACGTGTGACACCTGTCATAGCCGCAGCAGCCTGTTCGAATGACTGTCCATCTGTAAAGAAGATTTTGGAGAGAAAATAGACGTTGCCCCCGAGTTCAATCATTCGGTTATAGTCACGGTCCAGAACGGCCTGCTTTTGGTCTTCTGTCATTGGCCACCCATCGAGGTACCCACGCTCATCAGATTTGAATTGCTCGCGACATTCAGCCTTCATGAGGGACATACAGAACTGGTTGAGGTGATAACCCATTCGTGCCTGATCGGCGTCAAAAATAGTGGTTCCGGGGATGTCCGCATAAGGTTTGTCAAGAGCCATTGTTGAACTCCTCGGGCCAGTAGAGCCGCATCGGGTTATCGACAAGTAATTTACGTTGCAACTCATCGCTCACGGCAATCCTGGGTATGAAATCCACAAGTTTGCCGTCGTCGGGCATGTGTGAGGTCATGTTCGGGTGTGGCCAGTCGGTACCCCACAGTGTGCGGTCGGGGAAAATTTCGACGACGTGTTTCGCGAATGGAACAACATCATCGTATCTGGGCGGTCCGGCCAGGGTCAACCGCTCCGGGCAGCCGACCTTGGTCCACATATTCTCGTTATCAGTCAGCAGCCGCATGAACTGATCGAATCCCTTACCGTTGACAACCTGTGTGACGTCCGGGCGGGCCATGTGATCGAACACCACCGTACCCGGCAGCGACGCGAAGAACTCGGTCAAATCGGAAAGATCCTGCGACTCGACGTAGATGACCAGATGCCACCCGAGTGGCTGGATGCGTTCAGCGACTTCGATCAGAGTATCGTGCGGTAGCACGTCAACGAGTCGCTTGACAAAGCTGAATCGCACACCGCGAACGCCTGCGGAATCAAGTTCACGCAATTCGTCGTCGCTAACGGAGTGTGACACGGTTGCGATGCCGCGTGCCTTACCATCCGAATGTGCGATCGCATCTACAAGTGCTCGATTGTCCGCACCGTGGCAGGTCGCCTGCACGATGACGCTGCGCTCGAACCCGAGGTGGTCCCGTAAAGCAAATAACTGATCCTTCGATGCGTCGCACGGAGTGTATTTTCGGGTTGGCGCATATGGGAATATGTCACCCGGTCCGAACACGTGGCAATGCGCATCGATGGCGCCAGCTGGCACCTTAAAATCGGGCACTGACGGGTCCGAGTGAAACTCTAGCCACCCGTTGTCCATTTGGAAAGCAGCCTCGCTCATCGACCTTGTGCCCCAAGGAGCGCGTCGAGTCGCGGATAGACGCGCCGCGCGTTTAGTTCGAATACTTTGTGCTGGCCTTCATCGCTGAGGTCCAGGTGGTCAACATAACGCTTGGTGTCGTCAAAGTAGTGGCCAGTCTGCGGATCAATGCCACGCACTGCTCCGACCATCTCCGACGCAAACAGAACGTTGTCAATGTCGATGACCTCGAATAACAGGTTGATGCCCGGCTGATGATACACGCAGGTATCAAAGAACACGTTCTTCATCACATGCCCCGAAAGGTCGGGTTGCTTCAGCATGTCTGCCAGTCCGCGATAACGGCCCCAGTGATAAGGAACGGCGCCGCCGCCGTGTGGAATGATCAATCTCAGGTCCGGGAAGTCGGCGAACAGGTCACCTTGAACGAGCTGCATGAAGGCCGTCGTGTCAGCATTGATGTAATGCGCACCGGTTGCATGGAAGCAGGGGTTGCAGCTCGCCGACACATGGATCATTGCGGGAACGTCGAGCTCGGCGAGCTTCTCGTACATAGGATACCAGTAACGATCCGTCAATGGCGGCGATGTCCAGTAGCCACCTGATGGATCGGGTGTCAGGTTACACCCCACGAAACCAAGTTCGTTGACGGCGCGCTCCAGTTCTTCAATTGGCCCATCTAACGACTCGCCAGCCACCTGCGGCAGCTGTGCGCCGCCGACGAAGTTCATAGGGTACAAGTCGACGACGCGTTTGATCAGGTCGTTGTTGGCTCGAGCCCAGTCCATCGCGGTAACTGCATCACCGATGTGATGCGCCATAGCCGATGCGCGCGGTGAGAAGATCGTCAGGTCTGCGCCGCGCTCCTTGAGTAATCTGAGTTGGTTCTTCTCGACGCTATCGCGAATCTCGTCATCGCTGATGTCTGCCGGGGAAGGCAATGGCAGTGACGGGTCTTCGAGCCTTGCGAGCTGCGCCTTGCGAAATGCCTGGTGCCCGTTCGGAGCCGTCGTGTAGTGACCGTGACAGTCAATGATCAGCATGTCGTCGCCCCTTCCGACACGTAGACGTAGCCGTCCATTAGTTTGCGTGCTGTACGCAGCAATGCAGAGCGAGTCACGTGAAAGTCCCCGCGCTCTTGTGCGATGTCGATATCGACAGTGAATCGTCCCGTCGGATGCTCCACGTCGAGCCTCCCCCCGTCCGCGATGGCCGTAACCCCATCGGCGACACTGCCCGGAATACAGCACCCTGCCGCTACGCTAGCTGCACCAAGAACGCCGATCGTCTGATGTACCCGGTGGGGGATGAAGGTCCGCGTGGAAACGATGCCGCCGTGCCTCGCAGGAGCGATGAGGCTTATCTTGGGCACGGTCTTGTCCTCGACATCGCCCAGGTTCATCATAGGTCCGACTTGCAGGCGGATCGATTCGACGCGATCCTTTAGTTCGGCATCCGCCTCGAGCTCGCTCGGTGATTCATAACCAGTCTTTCCAAGGTCTCGTGCTCGCAACATCACGACCGGCATGCCGTTGTCGATGGCCGTAACCTCTACACTATCAATTTCATCTGCAACATTTCCTGTTGGCAGGAGCGCACCGCAGTTGGTACCAGCGATGTCCGCAAAATCGATCATAATCGGCGCCGCAGTCCCAGGCACGCCGTCAATGCTCGCATCGCCCGTATAAGTTACTTGCCCTCCCGGCGTGTCAATCTGGGCGACAGCGATGCCACCTGAATTGAGCATACGGATTCGCACGGTCGTCACACCATCTTGTGCTTCAACCAGTCCTCGTTCGACCGCAAACGGCCCCACGCCAGCGAGGATGTTTCCACAGTTTTGGCCATCGGTGACTTGCTCCTTGTCGACAACAACCTGCAGGAACAGGTAGTCGATGTCCGCAGCATCGTCATCTGACAGTGACATGACTGCGACCTTGCTTGTCAGTGGGTGTGCCCCACCCATGCCATTAATCTGTCGAGTGTCAGGGGAACCCATCGCAGCGAGCAAAACGCGATCCCGGTGCTCTACCTCGCTTGGCAAGTCATCGCGAAGAAAGTAAAGCCCCTTTGATGTGCCGCCGCGCATGACGGTTGTAGGAATCGCGATCTGCATCGATCAATCGTCTGACTCGGACTCTACGTAGCGCAGGCCCTTCTTGGCCAGTCGCTCACGCATATCATATACGTCGAGACCCAGATCACCGGCTTCAAATCGCGCGCGCTTCTCTTCCTCGCTGGCTACTCGTTGCCTGGCTTTTTCGAGAACAGTTTCAGCTTTATCTTTACGAATGATAACCACGCCATCGTCATCTGCAACAACAAGGTCGCCGGGGCTAATTCGTTGACCGGCGCAGATAATATTTGTATTCACATTGGCTACTGTCTCTTTGACAGTACCCTGAGCATGTACCCCCGCCGACCAAACCGGAAACTCCATCTCAGTTAGAGCAGCGATATCCCGAACTCCAGCCTCGATAACCAGCCCCCTGACACCTCGAGCCTTCAGGGAAGTTGCCAACAGGTCCCCGAAATAACCGTCATCGCATGGACTTGTCGGAGACACGACGAGTACGTCTCCTTCCTGACATTGCTCGACAGCAACGTGAATCATCCAGTTATCGCCGGGAGCAACCTCGCAAGTGATTGCTGTTCCCGCAATCGATGCTGGTCGATAGATTGGTCTTAGCTTTGCATCGAGCAGGCCCTTGCGGCCTTGCGCTTCGTGTACCGTAGCAACGCCATAATTCGCTAGAGCATCGGCGAATTGCTGCGCCGACCGATCAATCTTAGTTACTACTAACGGCATTCGCTTATCTGCTCGCCTCTTCATAGTTCTGCTTGCTACGTCGTAGGTTCTGCAAGCTTACCAGATAGATAGAAATCAGGCATTTCAGTTACCAACAAACAATCATCTAAATCCTTTACAAACAGAGTATGACACGATTCCGCCCAATCGTCGGCTCATCAGCAAATCCATCGTTCAGAACTTGTAGCGTAGTCGTCGCAACAGATTTCCAGTTCGCTAGAAGCAATCAGTAAAGAGATATCACTTTCACTGTGTAAAAAAGTGATTAGTGTTGCCATAATCAGACTTTACAGCAACAAGACAGTTAATTCCGCGGCAATGCCGGGGTAACCCCTTAAAACAATAAGAAGAAATCCAGAATAGTGCAGACTCAAGTTGGCATAATTGGTGCCGGCCCGGCCGGGCTGCTTCTCTCCCATATTTTGCACCTCCATGGCATTGAATCCGTAGTACTGGAAAAACATAGCAAAGACTACATAGAAAGCCGCGTGCGTGCGGGAGTGCTTGAGCAAGCCTCAGTAACCCTGTTAAGCGAAGTTGGGCTCGGAGAACGACTGCAAAGGGAAGGCATGCAACATCACGGCTTCGAGATTCGTTTTGGTAGTCGCTCTCATCGCATAAACTTCGATGAACTGACAGATGGCAAAGGGATAACCGTATACGGCCAGCAGGAAGTTGTAAAAGACATCATCGCTGCGAGGTTGACCGCCGGTGGCCAAATTTCTTTCGAAGTCGATAAGGTAAGCATTCACGATCAGCTGAGTGAGCAGCCTTTCATTGAGTACTTACTAGCTGGCGAGAACCACAAACTTAACTGTGATTTCATTATCGGGTGCGACGGCTTCCATGGCATCAGTCGTAAAACGATCCCGAAAAATGTAATTTCCAGCTTCAATCATACTTATCCCTTTGCTTGGTTAGGAGTCCTGGTTCAAGCTCCACCTTCTTCGGAAGAATTGATTTACTCCAACAGTGTGAGCGGGTTCGCTCTCCACAGTATGCGTTCGCCTACAATTACCCGAAACTACATCCAATGCCCTCCAGATGATGTTATTGAGGACTGGTCCAACGACAGGATTTGGCAGGAACTACACGCGCGTCTTGAAACAGTACCTGATTGGAAACTAGTAGAAGGCAACATACTCGAAAAAGGCATTACACCCATGCGCAGTTTTGTGTGCGAAACCATGCGCCATGGCCGTCTGTATCTGGCCGGGGATGCCACTCATATCGTGCCTCCAACTGGTGCTAAGGGCATGAATTTAGCTATTTCCGATATCCGTTTTTTGAGCCAAGCTCTGTCAGACTGGTACCGAAGTGGATCCGAAGACTTGCTGAATTCCTATTCTACGAATTGCTTACGTCGTGTCTGGCAAGGAGAACGCTTCTCTTGGTACATGACCTCACTGCTTCACACGTTTCCTGATGACAATCGATTCCAACACAGGCTGCAACAAGCCGAGTTAGATTATTTAAGTAACTCGAAAGCAGCTTCGGCTGCACTGGCGGAGAGTTATGTTGGATACGATTTTTAATATTCGCTGAAGGCTTAACTAAAATTACTAAGATAAGTTCGCATCATAGCGCTTGACTTTACTTATGCGCTAATTGATCTTTGGCCTAATCCGTACAATGGAAAACTCTGATCGTATTCCATCTAACCGTTAAATGAGGCGATCTAAATGAGTAGTAAAAAACACGAACACACGAAAGATCCTTCGGCCCATAAACTAGACCGACGCGGCTTTCTCAAGGGGGCGGCCACTGGCGCAGCTGCACTGGCGGTTTCACCTGCTAGCAAGGCGCAGGAGCCTTCTGCTTACCGCGCATCTTTTACCGCTCCCACTTATCAGCAGATGCAACGCGACGCTGGTCTGGTGGAACCCCCTGCTCCGGATGGCCGCACGGTAATACGCCCAGGATCGGACTTAATGGTGCAGGCACTGAAGGACATGGGAATCGAGTTTGTTGCCTCCAACAATGGGTCAAGTTTTGAAGGCATCCAAGAATCCATTGCCAACTATGGTTCGCCACCTAATCACAGGCCCGAATTCATCACTGCTCTTCACGAAGAATCATCGGTAGATATGGCCAACGGCTACGCCAAAGCGGAGGGAAAACCCATGGCGGTCATGTTGCATGGCACCCTTGGCATCCAGCATGCGTCTATGTCTATCTATCAAGCCTACAATAGCGGCACACCGATGTTGCTGATTGTAGGCCGTGATGTCGGGTTCATCCAGGCTCACACAGCTGATGACATGGCAGCCATGTGCCGCAGTTTCACCAAGTGGGATGCCCAACCGACGACCCTGCCGGAGTGCATCGACACCTTGCATGAAGCCTACCGGCAAGCCGTGACCCCACCCACCGGCCCGACCATGGTGGTCATCGACATAGAACTTCAGAAAGAAGAAGCCCAGGATTTTAATCTGCCGCAATTCCGACCTGCTGCCATCGAAGGACTAGACACTGCTACAGCCAAGACTATCGCCGAGAAACTACTCAACGCTTCCAACCCTCGGCTCGAAACCGGCATGTTTCGCACGCCTGAGGGTATAGAGGCTGCCGTGCAACTTGCCGAGCTGATTGGCGCCAGCACTTCTACTACTTCCACCGCGGGACCCATGGGCTTTCCGCAACGCCATCCCCTGTGTGGGCCTGGCGCAAGGTCCAATTACGATTATGTACTGGGACTGGAAGCTAGCTCCCCCGATCTTTCACTGAGGCGACCTATTGTAAATTCTATAACGAGTCAGCGTGATGTCATGGGTATTGGTTTTGGCAGCTTGCGCGAAGATTATGTACCAACTCCTCCAGGGAGTGAACCGACTCCGCTGGCTCAAAGTCAGCGGCAGCCCCAAGGAACCGTGCTAGAAATAGACGCTCAGACCAGTATTCCAGTAATTATCGCCGAACTAAGCAGGTTAATAACCCCAGCGAAGCAACGCGAGATTGCGCAGCGCAAAACGCGCCATACCCGCGCAAACCGAGAGAACTTTCTTGCTACCTTGAGAGCAGCAGTAGAAGAGAAGAAAAAAGGCTGGGACCTGAGCCCCGTCAGTACCGCCCGCATCTATGCTGAACTTTGGCCCCTAATTATGAACGAAGACTGGTGTCTCGCTTCCCCCAGCAACTTCTCTGGCGCCCATCATCGGGAGCTCTGGGAACATAACAAGCCCTACAGCTTTCTTGGTACTCAGGGTGCTGCAGGCATGGGTTATGGCCCAGGCGCTAGTGCCGGAGCAGCGTTGGCTGCGCGGAGCCGTGGGCGTTTCGTAGTGAACGTCCAGCCCGACGGGGATCTTAACTATGCTCCAGGTGCACTATGGACAGCAGTGCACCACGAGCTACCAATGTTAACCGTGATGCATAACAATCGTGCTTGGCACCAGGAATACATGTTCATTCAGTATCTGGCTGGCGTTCGCGGCCGAGGTACCGATCGAGGCCATATAGGATGTGTACTGCGCGACCCTTTCATCGACTACAGCAAGATGGCCCAGGCTTATGGCATGGATAGCGAAGGTCCCATCGAAGATCCAGCTTTACTGGCCGCAGCCCTGGGTCGTGGAGTGGAGTCAGTCAAAACCGGCAAACCCTACCTGATCGATGTTGTTACACAACCACGATAGGAGATAGCAAATGAAGACTCTCTTAACAAGTGTAATAGGGTTGCTTATCGGGTTTAATGCGCCTGCAGTCACTGCGCAACAAGAAACCACGATTGGTGACGCCAACGTGGGCGCACAACTCTATTATGACCACGGCTGCTATGCTTGCCATGGTTATTCGGGGTATGGCCGTGTGGATCTCAACAACACAGGCAGTCCCTGGCTCGTGAACGAAGAAATTTTTCGCGCCTTTTTGCGCGCCCGGGCTAATGTTGCGCCTGTGCTACCTTCCACCAGCATGCCCAACTACCCAGCTAATGCACTCAGTGATGAAGGAGTGAGCGATATCTTTGCCTACATTCGTTCACTACCTGACAACCAACCAGACTCTGCCGACATCCCAGCATTGCGTACTATTCTGGAATCTGCAGAAAAACGAGAATACAAACCCTAAATCTGAGAGGAAATAATCAAAAAGGGCTTTCACTCAAGGCGAGACCTTCAACCCTGAGAGAGTTTGCGCTGTTTATTCTATGGCTCGAATTAGGTGGGCCTAATTGAACAGAGGGCATCATTAATAGATATCTTCATCGACGCAGTCGCACACGCTCCAAGAAATCGCCCAGTTTGCCTTCCAGCTCCAACCCTCGTAAAAAGGGATAGGAATCGCAGTCATATTCCATTATTGTTCTTTCCGGCGTTTTTCGCCATTGCCTAAATCTTATGACTGGTCTGTTGTAATTGTCTGGGTCATTAAGGGTCAACATGCCACGCAAGTTCTGGCCGTCTTCACTAAGGACTATCCGCTCTATAACAGCAGCCCTGTCTGACACGGGTTGGCCTGCTTGGTCAACAAATGATGGCTTTAGCAAAGAAGTCTCAATCACTAAGGTATTTCCTTCCCAGTGCCCCGTGGAATACCCCATAGCAGAGTTAGGCCAGCTCTCGGGAATATCTCGACCATCCATATAAATCCGCCGAACTTCATGAAAGCTCTCATAAAGGATAGTTACTTGTTCCTCATTCTGTAGAATTTCCATGGGATAAGGCCAACCTGAAAGCCTGATCAGACCAGGAGAAACACAACGCAGACCAGGGTCATCTAGATAAGTATAGTCGTCGACTGCAGCCTGTGCAGAGTCTGTGTAGTCTAGAAACACCTTTTCCATGCCAGCAGAAATTCGCGACCAAATTCCACTCATATCCGCGGGTGCTGCAGGTAATGTCGTTTGCGCCCCAAATGGTTCAGCCGCCCAGGTACCGTTTGTGCCCAACTCCTCATCCACTAGTGTTCCGGACATAGAGTCGCCATTTATAGTTCCGGAAAAATGTCGGCTGAGAAGCCGACCGCCGCCATTCCTGTAATCAACATCAAATTCTAGCTGGTTGCCCTCCATTTCAAAATCCGTGGGCCCCCCATCTACAAAGGCATGGATTTCGCCATTTCTTCGCTCAAAGCTGATTACCCCCAAACGTTCTGCATCATGATTTATAGTAAGCATCCATTCACCCTCTAGCTGGGCCAAACAGTTGGTTGCTAGGGGCAGCGCTATTAGGAAACCCAATAAACTCAATTTACTCTGTTCTATCAATTTCGTTCTCCGATTGAATTTAGGGGAAGGGGCCCGCTTCGTGCTCCACCCGGGGTCGAATAATTGTGCCATCCGCCAAAGTCACCGTAACAATCCACAATTTGTTGCTATTTTCCAGCCCTAGGTTGCCTTCAATAATGATTCGATCACCTACCTTTATGCTGTCCCGGTTCCAACCTCGACGGAGCAGGGTTTGGGGGGGGAAAGTTTGGGCATTCCATATCTGCTCTACACCGTCTTCATTTTTGACCGCGAAAAATACCTGAGCATGGGGATTAACGAAGTGAACCTCCACGACCTCGCCCTCACGGGAGCCGAAGAGTTCATAGGAGAATTCTGCTGCAAAACTGTGATGAGCAGCCACATTGGTTGCAAAAGTACTTATACCGATTACGGCCAGGCAATGCATGAATACCCTCATTATTATCTCCTCATCGGCTTAAATACACCTGGAACGATACTACAGTAATTGGATCTGTGGCCACTAAAATTGCAACAATGCGAAGCTTCCTCTTCACACTATACGAAGCAAGGGACACTTTGGTGTAAGCTTGGATTTTTACTACTTTACAAAGTAGCATCAACCAAAGAGATTAGCGCGGCATCAAACTCTAAGAGGAACCAAACAATGCGTCTAATAAAACTCATCACCTTCATGGTCGTTATTTCTATTGCAAACCTCTACAGCTTTGCGGCAGATGATTTCGCGTCAGCTCCCTCTAGGGAAGAACTGCTGGCACGACCGAATGTGAAAGGCGCGCTCACTGCCATCGATGCTTGGATTGAGGGAAACCGTATTTACGACCAGATCCCAGGCATCTCGGTGGGCATTGTGCACAATCAGGAACTGCTTTGGTCGAAAAGCTATGGCTACTCTAACCTAGAGTCCCTTCGCCCGGCCGATGCAGACACACTCTATAGCGTGTGCAGTATCAGCAAAGTATTTACCGCCATCGGTGTCATGCAACTAAGAGATAAAGGGCAGCTTTACCTGCGCGACCCTGTAAATAAACATTTGTCCTGGTTCGATATAAAACAGCAGCATGAGCAAAGCGGACCGGTAACGATCGAGGGTCTGTTGACTCATTCTTCCGGGCTACCACGAGAAGCAAGGTTCGATTACTGGGCGAACGATCTGGACTTTCCAACTCGAGACCAACTTATTAATAGCGTTGGAGAACAGGAGACGCTGTATCCAGCGCACCGTTACTTCCAATATTCAAACCTGGGATTTACCCTAGCAGGAGAGATCATTCAGGCATTGTCAGGACAGGATTACACCGAATATATGGAGGAAAATGTGCTGGTTCCTCTAGGGCTCAACGATACCCGCACGCACTACCCCGAAGAATTACGTGGGCAGCAGTTAGCTATCGGCTACGACGGTTTAGGTAGAAGCCGGTCCCGAGAGCCTACCGAACCGTTTTTTACCAAGGCTATCACTCCAGCAGCGGGGTACACATCATCTGTGAATGATCTAGCCAAGTTCATCATCTGGCAATTTGAATTGCTCGATGGTGCTGAGGAACATGTTCTTAACCCCTATACTCTCCAAGAAATGCATCGTGTGCATTGGGTCAATCCTGATTGGTCGGCGACTTGGGGGCTGGGCTTCGTTGCCCGCCGACAAGGTGAAAGAACATTGGCTGGCCATACGGGGTCGTGCCCTGGATATCAGACAAATTTCTCGATGGATGTCGATAAGCGACTAGGAGTTATTGTGCTTACCAATGCTGGAGATGGTCAACCGGCAAGGCTTGTCGATAATATTATTGCCACCTTGCGACCTGAACTGGAAAAGCCAGCCCCCGATTCGGAGGAGGAAATTCCTGACTTATCGGTCTTTGAAGCTAATTTCTCGAACCAACACTGGGGCGGCGAAACTGCTATCAGACAATGGGGAAATGGAATGGTCGCGATCTCCATTCCATCACGAAGCCTCACTATGCAAAAACTCAAACACGATCAGGACAACAGGTTCTATCGGGAAAATGATATTGGACTACGCAACGCGGTAATTTCGATTGATCTAGATCAAAGCGGCAAGGCATACCGAATGAAGACCAATGACTCCTACAGATACAGTATCGACTAATCGCATGAACTCAATAAAGAGGTCAGGTAGATTCTAGTATGTCTTATTCTCCTCATAAATTTGTATACACGGCAGCAATAGCTACCCTGACTATCGCATTTTTTATCATTACTAAAATTAGTGCACTCGACCCCCAATCGCTAAATGGCGAGCCAGTTAACTACAGCGAACAAGGCGAATGGAATGCATGTATGCCAGATAATAATAGTTTTGGTAGTAAGGCTACACCCATTGAATACGCCAGAATGATCGAACCGGAATTAGGGGTAATACCAATAATAGATTGCGGCGAAGGTGTGGAAATTCCAATATACGTCGATGACAGGAAGTTCATTGGTAATCCCGGACTCCATAACTGTGATAACCCGAGTTTACAAATCGGCGACTGTATGTCTGGTTCTAGCCTGCAACGCTTCGGAGGTCAGCGAGCCGATGGGACCGCTCTACCCCATGTAGTCTGGGTAAGTTTTTGTCGTCACGATGGGCGGGATACTGAGGTTTATGATATGCCTGATTCTGTGCAGCTTATCGGTTATAACTCGGTGACTGGCGCAACCGCGTTTTTTGAGAGCGGCGATAATTCGAAGTGGACTTACGTGGATCCTGAATCAAATCGCTTGTTAGGCAAACTCCCCGACACCGATAATCCAGAAGAATTTAACATGGCATATTCTACACCTGGAGACGTGCAATGCGTTCAATGTCATCAGAGCGACCCATTCATTCATAATCCTTTTATCGATGCCGCTAAATTACGCAGTCATCCCTCACAAACCGTAGTACCAAGATTGACCGGACCAGATTTTCCTTATTATTTAATCGGTGGCAGCGATTGGGACATGCGCACTATTCACATTGAAGGCAATAGCTGTTTGAGCTGTCATCGCATGGGTATGAAAACGGTCGAAGAATTCATGGGTGATGGCTGGCACCCAAATGATCATATGCCGCCGCACTCACCAGGCAGCCAGTCACAGGATTTCGAAGAGCTACTCGCGTGTTGGAATGATGGGCCTGAAAACACGCCTGGCTGCGACTGGAGGATTCCTGCTGCAGACCAGTGTAAAAGTCAGTTAGTTGGTGATGATTATCCATTCAAAGCAAATTTCAATACTCCTAATCTGACTGAGCAGGTGGATCGAACACGAGAACGGCAAGAGATATTTCTTCGCAGAATGCGAACTACTCAATAGACTGTAATTTAAGAACTCACTACTCTCGCGAAGGCTCGAGTTGAATAACTCTTCCTCCGGATTTGTGTTCAAGTAGAAGATATATTTCCCCATTATAGCCCTGCTCTATATCGCGAATACGGCCAACGCCTTCGAAAAGTGTTTCTCGATGTACGAATTGATTGTTCTCAATTTCTATTCGAAAAAGACTGCGAGCTTTCAGCGAGCCAACCAGAAAATCCCCTTTCCAACCGGGGAATTTTTCACTTGTGGAAATTATGAAACTCGATACTGCCGGTGACGGTGTTAAATCCACGACGGGTTGCTCGATATCGGACAATTCAAAAGCGATGCCCAAGTCCTTACCATATTCAACCGGTGTACCATCGTAATCCATACCCAGTGAATATAAAGGCCAACCGTAGTTACGCCCGGACAGTAGCCGATTCAACTCATCGCCTCCTCTTGGTCCGTGCTCGGTACCCCACAACTCACCAGTTGAGTTATCGAATTCGAGTCCTTGGGGACTGCGATGACCATAGGTGTAAATACTGCGATAGACTTCATCGCGATCGGCAAAGGGATTATCTCTAGGTATGCTGCCATCATCATTGACTCGATGCACCTTGCCATAGGGCGTGGACAGATCCTGAATACCGCGATGGTTACTGCCACCCTTCATCCCCACACTGAAATACACATGCCCGTAGTTATCAAAGGCGACACGACCACCGGCTCCCACATCGCCTGCCGGCCCATAGTGTTCCATTTTGGCTTGCCAAATTGTTTCCTCTTCAGTCCATTCTTGACCCGTAATTTTTCCACGTACCAGTTTATTCATGGAAACTGAGCGACCAGTTTCTCTGCTAATGACATTGCAATCATTGCAGCGGTCTCCGAAGTAAAGATAAATCCATCCGTTATCGTCATAGTTGGGGTGCAGCACAATATCGAAGAGCCACCCCATTCCTCTTTCGATATCTAAACGTGTAGCAAGACGATAAATATCATCAAAGGCTCGCGGTGTTCCATTAATCAAATCCGTCTTTTCTCCGTTTGTGTTGATAATTCGAACACCTTTTGTTTTCTCGGTAAGCAAGAGCCGCTCATTGGGTAATGGTTCAATTGAAAAGGGGAGTGGGTCTAATTCATCAATAACCGTTACTAAGCGAAAATCATGCAATTCACTTTCTATCTCACTATCAGGCAATGAAAGTGGAAGGTCGAAATTTGATGTTACATAGTTAACATTTGCTCGGGTCTCGAGAATGTACATGGCAATATTTCGAATTTGGGCAGCACTGAAAACATTTTCCCAAGCAGGCATACCCCCTGTTTCATATCCTCTGCTTATACTCGAGGTAATCGCACCCATAGAGTCTCCATGTCTCAATTCCCCGCCCAGAGGAGTTCCTTGCACCGCACCTTCCAGATTTTCACCATGGCACACTGCACAGTTCTCCAAGAACAACACCATAGAATCCGTAACACCGGAGTAAGCATCAGCTTGCGCGAAAGCATTAGCGGTTATTATTAAAGTGAACGGTATCCCTAAGATGGGGATAGTCGTTAAGTTAAGGAGCTTCATTGTCATAACCCTGTGAAATACCTGCCTGCTCTACCAGGATTGTATGCCATAGCCAGATATAGAACCAAATAGTGGAACAGCAGGATCCCCCGAAAGGTTCGGCACAGTGCTTGTACCATTGAGGAAGAGGTATTTTAGGTGTTATGACACCCATTACCCGACTGCCTGTAAATTTCTGTAGAAACGAGAGTTAACGAGCTATAGCGTCGAAGGTTCCGCCTCCCAAGCCAGGTAGATTTCCTCAGGTATGAAGTACATGTGCACAGTGTATGTTCCTCTGGTCGATCCATCAGTTCCGAAGTGAAGTATGTGGACATTGTCGATAGGAGGAATTGGGATACCGCCAAGTGGTATTGCACCAGACCAGGAAACGCCGTTCACTAAATCTTGCTGGCCGAGAACATATTCTATAAAAATGAGCTTACCCGCAGCCTCACCATATATGACTCCATCATCTCCAGTTGTCGTCGGTTGACGACTGTACCCACTAACCACCTGTTCTGAAAGATTGGTGAAATGACGCCCCATGCCGGGACAGAAGCGTGTCTCAGGAAGATGGTCGCAGGCGAACACTTCGTATTCACTAGGCAATCTTGCAGCCAAGGGCAGTTGACCCGCCGAGAGCATCAACGGCGCGACATCGTTAGTGGGCGTGAAATGCCACAGCCAGAGATACTGATTAGAGTCTTCGGTCTCGCCTGCGATAAGGTCTACCGTCATAGAGTAGGCGACGGGCAAATCTAGTTCGCGCAAGGTCAGGCCGTGAAAACTCTTACTGGAAACGAGATCCACTTGGCGAATGAGATAGCCGGCGGAGACGATGTCACCGTCTTTGATACCGTACACAAGCCCTTGCGTTCGCACTCCCTTCGCTTCTTGTGCCCATACCCCAGGGCCCGCATAGCCGTGGTAATGGTTACCGTCATCAATACGGAAGGAGAGTCGTCCCCCAGCAGCATAGAATGAGCCCCGCCCCGCTAGTTCGCCGATGGAACTATAGACCGCGGGTAGATCGCTAGCCTGCAATAATTCATCACTGCTAGCCTGGCTACTGAGTATTGCAAGCCCAATTACCAAGATAATTGATAGTTTTGATAGTGCCCAATTAATAAGGTTAAGGGTTCCCATTACTACAGTCCGCCACCGAGTTTATCTGCCATCCACCTTTGCACTCTAGCTTCCACCATTGGCATTGGCAAAGCACCGGCTCCTAGCACAACATCATGAAACTCACGAACATTGAATGAATCATCCATTTGTTCTTCTGCAAGTTGTCGAAATTCCTGAAATTTGATCATTCCCATCTTGTACGCAGTAGCCTGACCCGGCCCTGTGAAATAGCGTTGAATTTCGGAAAGTATGGTGCCTTCTGGTTGCGAAGAGTTTTGCTGAAAAAAATCGACTGCCTGTTCAAGACTCCACCGCTTTGCATGGATACCTGTATCTACTACCAGTCGGATAGCCCTCCACATTTCTCCGCTTAGACGGCCAAAATCTGAGTAAGGATCTTCAAATCCACCCATCTCCTTGGCTAACCATTCAGCATAGAGCCCCCATCCTTCAGTATAAGCAGTCGTTCGATATTGAGTTCTGAAGCGCGGCACGTCAGTTAACTCTTGCTGAATTGATATCTGCATATGGTGTCCCGGTATGCCTTCATGATAGAGCACATCTTCTACTTGGTAGATGGGTAGATTTGCCATATCTATCATGTGGGAGTAGTACACGCCTGGTCTAGAACCATCAGGTGTACCAGACATATAATGTTGCGCGGCTCCAGGTTGCTCTCTGTAAGGTTCTACACGGCGTATCTCGAGATCAGCCTTTGGCAAGCGTCCGAAATATTCAGGTATTTTTGCTTTGATAAAATCTAAGTAAGCATAATTACTCTCAAGATAAGCGGATCGCCCATCATCATCGTTTGAATAGTAAAATTGCTCACTTTCACGCATGAAGGAAAAGAATTCCTGCAGATCACCTTCAAAACCAACCGCGGTTTTGATTTTCTCCATTTCTCCACGCAGACGAGCTACTTCAGAGAGGCCGATTTCGTGAATCTCTTGCGCGCTATAGTCCAAGGTCGTCATTAAGGAAAGACGATAATTATAGAAATCCTCACCATCAGGTAATGCCCAAGCGCCTTGCGGTTCGGAAGAAGAAAACTGCTTATCCTCTTCCAGCCAGGCCAATAGCTCGTTGTACGCAGCTAATACTTCTCCGGACAAAATATCGCGAGCAGCTTGATAATAAGATTGAGCCTCTTCTTCGGTGATCAAGTCTGTGGCAAGTAAGTTGTCTATTTTCTCCGTTACATCAGCCCATAAAGGCGAATTCGGGCTTGTGTCATTATTATTAAAAGGGACACCTGATGTAACTCTGCCGATCTCTGTTACTGCGAATTCGTAGGCAAAGCCTGGCTGCCTTACACCAGACGCAGAAGTTACTTTGGCGCGATCCAGTAATTCACCAATGGCACGATCTATATCTCGTAGCCTCGAGAGGTACGCATCCAAATCTTGCTTGTTGTCGACACGGTGATAATTAATCAGAAAAGTAGGAAATTGAGTATGAGGACCACCACGGCCAAATATGTAGCCATGATTACGAAAAGCTACCCCACGTTCGGCCTGATCGAGAGAATAGACCCACATGTCCCAGCTTAGTTTGCCGTCTTCAGTTAACACACTATAGTCAAATTCTGATTCTAGCTCAGCGACGCTATCGCGGCGCCATTGCAGAACTTTGTCCTGTTGCGCTGCGGTGTAATCATTAAAGCGGTCATAATCAGTTTTATCACCCAAGCGCGTGCGAAACTCCGGGCTGAAATCCAGTTGCTCTTCGAACTTTTGATCAAACCACAAGTTCAATCTAACAATTTCCGTATTTAGATCGACGAAATCGCTGGCTGGGGAATCAATAATGGGCTGACTGGAAACGTCATTTAGCGTTCCATCATTGCTTTCCTCACCAGAACAGCCCACTAACAGGAAAGCCATCAGAACAACAATAAAATAATTCTTAGTATTCAATTTCTACCATCCCGGCATGTAAAAGCATGCTGCAATCCACTCTGAATTCCGAACCTGTTGAAAATCTCAAGCAAGTACCTTTTTGATGAAACTTATAATCAAATGGCTTATTAATCCGCAAATAAAACCAACTGTTCCAAAGGCTATGGGCATAATTATTAGTGCCCCGAATGCCATAGCGGTTCCCCAATTCAGGCCGACTGTTAGTAGATCAACAATCAAACCGCCAAAGGAATAAAGTAATCCTAAGAAAACCCCAAGGAACGCCATATATTTTGCTAGCGTTTTAGCCCAAGTGTTAACTTTCACTCACCAATCCGTTATTCGATAATGGCCTGTTGTACTGCATTTTCAAAATCGTACTGTGTCGGCCCGTGTGGCTGTTGCAGAAAAAGCACCGCGGTTAACTCCTCTTCAGGGTCCGTCCAGGACCGGGTGCCAAACGCTCCACCCCATCCGAAAGCACCGGCACTGCGGCGGGCGTTAGAAGTAATTGCGTCAACGGTAACACCAACAGTGTAGCCAAAACCCATGCCTTCCTGGTTACGTGAGAAGCCTCGATATAAATCACCAATTTGATTACTGCCCATCATGCGAACTGTTCGAGGACTCAGCAGACGATTTCCAAATAACTCACCGCCGTTCACCAGCATCTGTTCGAACTTCAGGTAGTCCTCGGCCGTACTGGACAGGCCGCCAGAAGCCGAGAAGTACTTCGTTGGCGGTCGATCCAAGAACCGAGACATATCTCGATCAGCGATAATGACGCGCTTCCTCTGATACTCGGGCGGTACATTAAAGTAAGAGTTTCTCATATCAAGAGGGTCAAAGATGCGTTCCTGTAGGAATTCATCGAATGACTGTCCAGAAACGATTTCTACTATGCGTGCTACTACATCTAGTCCGACACCAGGGCTATACGCCCATCGCGACCCTGGTTGAAAGTCCAGAGCATAGGATGCGTAACGAGGCATTTCACTTTCCAGTGTAGCATCGGGATCCCTTTGACGGCGGTCTTGCACGGCCGATCCTAACCCACCGCTGGCCAGACCAGATGTATGAGTGAGCAGGTCATGGATAGTAATCTCGCGAACTGCCGCCACGAGACGATGGGGTGGGATATTTCTCGGGTCGACACGGTATGGGCTTACATTCTCATCTGCTGGTTCCTCCAGGACGGCGACCTGCATGTCAGCAAATTCCGGGATGTACTTCGATACTGGATCTTCCGGTCGAATCAAACCTTCCTCAATCATCATCATGGCGGCCACGCCCAACACTGGCTTGGTCGAACTCATCATGATATGAATCGCATCTGGTTCCATAGGCCGACTGTTATCTACGTCCATCAACCCGTGAGTTTCAAAGTGCACTACCTTACCTCGGCGCGCCACTACCGTAACTGCTCCCTGTATGTCACCAGCATCGATGTGACGCTGCATCACGGTGTTGATGCGCTCCAACCGTTCCGACGACATACCGACCTCTTCTGGCGCGGCAGCGGGAATCTCTGCAGCTGATACCCATGAAACAACATTTAGGCCAATCAGGACACTAAGACACCTGATAGTGGTAGAAAAATAATTCCGCTTCCGTATCTCGATCAGTTTCATATTCTTAATTTCCTTCCTTTTGAAGTAGAACTTCATTGCCGCTTTCCACACTTTTTTTGTCCAAAGCGGTGCCTTCGACCATCTCGATGATCTCGGCTAATGTTTTGCTCATGCGAAACAGTATGCCATAGGGCCGAATGGAACCAAACTGACAAAATAAGGAGTGTCTGGACCGCAACCTATTTACCGGTGTTTAAAAAGAAGTAGCATCAGCGAGCAGAGCTAACTAGAATCGAAGTATTTTTCAGAAGGCGAGGGGAATTATTTAACTCTGCCTCGTTAAGTCACTGTATGACTTCAAGTGAATTTTCTATGTCCCACCAACAGCTTCCTTTCCCCAAGAACCATCTAGCTTCTTACTATTCAAACAATGCAAGTTTGGGTACTGCGCCAGCTGAACAAACTGCATCGGTAAACCGCAGGGACTTCATCAAATTAGCTGGCATAGCTGCTGCCCCAGTTATTACTTCACAGTTTCCTTTTCAGTCACCAGTAGCTGCGCAAAGCCTAACGTCTAGCGAAAGGGAGTTATTGTTGTTAGCAATTGATGTTGCCAATGATGCCGGTGCTCACTATGCGGATGCTCGCATAATCCGTAGTCAATTTGAGGCTGTTAGCACACGGGAACAAACTATAACTCAGATTCAGAATACCGACTCGTTCGGTATTAATCTGCGTGCGTTAGTAGGTGGTTCGTGGGGCTTTGCAGCAACACAGGTGTTAACACGAGACTCTGTAGCAGCGATGGCGCGCGAAGCCGTGACTATGGCCTCTGCGAATAATTCAGTGGCTCCTTCGCAAACTACTATGGCACCGGTTGATATTTTCCCCGACGCTAACTGGGTCACTCCTCATTCAGTAGACCCTTTTCTTATTGCCATCGAAGATAAGGCTTCACTATTACTTAGCATTAACGAGGAAGCGTTGCGAGTTAACAATGTCCGATATGCCTCAAGTAGCATACTGTCAGTAAAAGAGGAGCGAATGTCGGCAACATCTGAAGGATCGCTTATTAATCAGACATTTCTGCGTATAAGCCCTGCCGTTAATCTCACTGCTATTTCAGATGACGGCCGCGATTTCCAAACTCGAAGCGCAGTGGTAGAACCGGCAGGCCGAGGCTACGAATACGTCATGGGGTTAGAGCTAACAGGTAATGCTGGTCGCTGGGCAGAAGAAGCGGCGATGAAGCTTCACGCAGCTCCGATTGAGCCTGGTAAATGGGATCTAGTGCTACACCCCTCAAACCTATGGCTAACTATTCATGAATCAATAGGTCACCCAACGGAGCTAGATCGAGCTTTGGGCTTTGAAGCTAACTACGCAGGAACATCCTTCATTTATCCACCGGAAGAAGTCATAGGTAAACTCAAACTTGGCCCTGAATTTATGCAGTTTGTTGGCAATCGAACCGAATTTGGAGGCTGTGCTACCACCGGCTGGGACGATGAAGGCGTGCCTGCCGAATCTTGGCCCATTATTAAAGATGGCATTTTTGTGGACTACCAAACTACGCGTGATCAGGTTGGCTTGATTTCAGACTACACCGGTATTGAACGTAGTCACGGTTGTGCCTATGGTCAGGACTGGGAAAGTATGCCATTCCAGCGGATGCCCAATGTCAGTATGTTGCCCGGAGAAGAAGGTTTCACTCAGGAAGACGTAATAGCTTCTACTGAACGCGGTATCCTAGTCGAAGGGCGTGGTTCCTATTCCATTGATCAGCAACGCTATAACATTCAATTCGGTGGTCAGGTTTTTTGGGAAATTCGTAATGGCAGGAAATATCAAATGCTCAGGGATTTAGCCTATGTTGGCAGAACCCCAGAATTTTGGAATTCTCTTGATGTTATCGGGGGCAGTGGCACCTATTACTTAGGCGCTTCTTTCGGCGATGCCAAAGGACAACCCATGCAGGTTAATGCGGTATCACATGGTTGCCCGATTGCACTATTTCGCGACATCGACATTATCAATACCGCTTAGGGACCTGTTATGGCTGAAGCAAAGGGTTTACCGGCTAATGAATTAGAAGCAATCAGCGAGCGTGTATTACAGTTTTCCGAGGCTGACCATTGCCGGGTGAGAATCAATTCAGGCTGGCGCGGTTATACTCGAGTCGCTACTAATCGCATCACCAGTGCTGGTGGCTCCGACAGCACATCGGTCAATATCTCCTCTATATTTGGCAAACGTGTCGCATCCGTGGATACCAACAGATTGGGCGACTCCGATTTGTTGAATGCAGTCCGCCGTTCCGAACAAATGGCACGATTAGTCCCAGAAAACCCAGAATATCTGCCTGAACTGGGCCCTCAACAATATCAGGACAATGGCGCCTACTACGCTGAAACCGGTGAACTGGAACCATCAACTCGCGCAAGCGCTGCCGCCATCGCTATAGATCAAGCTAATGCCGCCGGGCAAATTGTTTCTTCCTACATGGATGTTCGAGCTGGGACTTCTTCTATCGGGACGTCCAATGGTTTGTTTGGCTCTCATTCCAGCACCGCAGTAGCCTATACATTGACCTCTCGTTCACCCGACGGATTGAAGTCCGGATGGGCCGGAGATGCGGCCAACAACTGGAACAATATTGAGAGTCAGCGTGTCGCTGATGATGCTATTGAAAAGTGCCGAGATTGGCATAAGACACCGCTTGACCCAGGGGAATACACAGTTATTCTGGAACCTACAGCTGTGGGCATGCTGATGTTAAGAATGATGAACAGCTTTAATCGTCGCACCGCTGATGAAGGCCGTTCATATTTCTCCAATCCCAATGGTGGCAATCGCCTAGGTGAACTGCTCTTTGATGAGCGCGTTAACTTATGGAGTGATCCGGCCTATGCTGATGGTGAAACGGCACCATTTAACAGCATCGGACAGCCGCTGGTGCGACAAAAATGGGTGGAAGATGGCCGGCTGACTGGTCTGGCTTGTTCCAGGTATTGGGCTCAACAGCAAGGCGTAGAAGCGCTAGGGAGTCCTAGCAATTTTATCATGGAGGGCGGAGATAACCCTCTC
>Ga0209034_10000183_pt1 | contig 32310 bp, 32 predicted proteins | sample MarorgKNORR_S2LV_2_FD_188219 | JGI IMG/M metagenome (GOLD analysis project Ga0209034, IMG submission 188219) | Marine microbial communities from the Southern Atlantic Ocean, analyzing organic carbon cycling - 250m_A/KNORR_S2/LV (SPAdes) (version 2) | ecosystem: Environmental > Aquatic > Marine... | reverse complement strand
TCGTTACGTGTGACCGGACTTCGCAATGATGGCTACCACCTAATTGACGCCGAGATGGTTTCTGTTGATCTCTGTGATGAGCTTCTTCTTTCAGAGGGCTCAGGTTTGATCATCCGCCCCGTTGGTTCTGGCTTAGAGATACCCCTCGACGAGAACAACCTCATAAGTGGTGCATTAGAGCTAGTCGGTCGCGATTCTCATGTCACCGTCGAAAAAAGGATTCCCGCAGGAGCGGGCCTGGGAGGCGGATCTGCGAACGCCGCAGCGATCTTGCGATGGGCTAAGTTCGACGACCCGGTGGCGGCTGCAGGCCTAGGAGCCGACGTAGCATTTTGTCTTGTGGGAGGTAGAGCTCGAGTTCGAGGCATTGGCGAAATCATTGATCCTTTGCCTCATGTCGACCAAGAGGTCACCCTTTTAATTCCGCCATTTGGGGTATCGACTGCAGAGGTCTATGACGCATGGGACAAGCTCAACGGACCGGTAGGACCGTATGGAAACGATCTTGAAGATGCCGCGATCAAAGTTGAACCCGAATTAGAGGAGTGGAGAGACGCCTTGAGCGACGCTACGGGAACCCGCGCCCGCCTCGCCGGGAGTGGGAGCACGTGGTTTGTTGAAGGCCGTCACGAAACGTTTGCGTATCAAGGCGTTGCCTCACAAACCGTCCATACGACGGGGCCTGCCCCCACAGGAGCTACAGCGAAAGAATCGGTTCGCTAATTGGCGCTTAGATGTTTATTTGTTGCGACGTTGATAACGAGTACGTCGGAGCATCTTCTTATGCTTCTTCTTGCGCATACGTTTACGTCGCTTTTTGACTAAAGACCCCATGTGGACCTGCAGGGTAGCTGGAGCACCGGCAAGACCCAACGTGACATTCCACGGGTTTTGTTCCCTTCTGCGACCCTTATCGGAGGGCTGCCGTCGTTAGGCTGGACGTATCAACGGTGCGCTATCAGCGAATCGATGGTCGGGGATCGTTCAACTGGCAGGACATCGGGTTTTGGTCCCGACAATGGAGGTTCGAGCCCTCCTCCCCGAGCGGACAAGCTGCGACTAAGTTCTCGGTGCGACCACATAATCCGAAGAATGGAACCATTCGACGTGAACCGACTTTCATCCGAACGTCGCATAGGAGCGATGGTGCTCGCTGCAGGTAGAGGATCGCGTATGCGATCACTACAACCGAAGCCACTCCATCTTCTGTGTGGCCGGCCGATGGCGGGATATGTCATGGAGGCCCTGGAGGCGCTCAACTTGGAAAGCACCGTAGTGGTTGTTGGCTATGAGGCCGAGACGGTAACCAAGATTTTGCACGAACAAGCAGCTGACGCTCTGCGAGTTGAGTTTGTGGAACAAACTGTCCAGCGCGGCACCGGCGACGCTGTCTCTGTAGGACTTCAGTCTCTTGAGCCTCATGAACTGGACGATGACCAGTTTGACCTGATGGTTCTCCCAGGCGACACGCCGCTCCTTAGATCATCAACGCTGGTGAAACTGCACCAAACGCATGTCGAGTCGGGTGCCGCGGCGACCTTGTTGACCGCGCAGCTTGAAGACCCGAGAGGCTATGGACGGGTAGTGCGTGAAGGTGACGGTCAAGTCGACCGGATCGTCGAGGATATTGACGCGACGCCCGAAGAACTTGAGATCTGTGAAGTCAACACTTCGATTTATTGTTTCGATCGCAGCGTGCTCATGGCAGCCCTTAGGAAAGTTGGTACCCGCAATGCCCTGGGCGAGTACTACCTGACCGATGTCATCAAGGTCTTAAGCGGCACGGGACATTCAGTGGCTGCCCTAGTTATCGACGACCCTGACGAAATACACGGGGTGAACGATCGCCAGCAGCTAGCCGAATGCGAGTCAGTTTTGAGACAACGAACAAACAGTAAATGGATGGCGGCGGGCGTTACGATGTTGGATCCCGATGCCACCTACATCGACGCGACAGTCGTACTGTCATCTGATGTGACACTTTTTCCGAACACTCTCTTACAGGGTGATTGTGTGATTGGCGAAGGTAGCCAGATAGGCCCCGACGTGCGCTTGACTGACACGTTTGTAGGCGCGCAATGTCAGATTCAGTCGACCTCGGCCGTGGAATCTCGGATCGAAGACAATTGCCGAATTGGCCCTTACGCGGTATTGGACTCGGGCGTCGAGGTCGCGTCGGGTACTGTCACGGGGCCGTTCTTTAACTCATCTTGAAGCAGGAGCTGTGATGGAGCTCGTAACCAAAAAACGCCTACATTTATTCACGGGCCGGGCAAACCCGGCTCTCGCGAGTGACATCGCCGGCCACTTGGGTATTGAACTTGGGAATCCAGGCATTATTGATTTCGCTAATGGCGAAATCAAATGCCGCTTTGAAGAATCGGTTCGTGGTGGTGATGTCTTCATCATTCAGACGCACGCGGCAACGGAAGATATGAGCGTAAACGACGCGGTGATGGAACATCTCATCATGGTGGACGCAGCACGGCGTGCTTCAGCTAAGCGGATCACCGCTGTCGCTCCCTTTTATGGTTACGCGCGACAAGACCGTAAAGCACAAGGCCGAGAGCCAATAACCGCACGACTTGTTGCGGACCTCCTACGCCGAGCGGGCGCTGATCGACTTGTCAGCATCGACCTGCACAGCGGACAGATCCAAGGGTTTTTTGAAGGCCCAGTTGATCATCTCACCGCTGCGCCCGTGCTAATCGAGTATCTACAGTCCGTGATTCCTGAGGGGTCAGTGATTGTTTCGCCCGATACGGGGCGGGTAAAGGTCGCTGAGCGCTACGCAAAAAGGCTGGACTGCGAAGTAGCGACTATTTACAAGCGTCGCGCTGCGAATACCCACAACGAAGTCGAAGCACTTGGGGTAATGGGTGACGTCAGTAATCGAACTTGCGTCATCATCGACGACATGGTCGACACTGCCGGAACGATATGTGCGGCCGTCGACACGCTTGTCGAACATGGTGCTTCCGAAGTCTTGTGCGCGACAACACACGCTGTCTTCTCCGGCCCTGCCGTCGATCGACTCAAATCCTCTGAACTGAGCAAAGTTGTGGTGACCGATACGGTGCCCCTGCCTGAAGCAAAACGTTTTGACAAATTAGAAGTGCTGAGCGCCGCGGGTATTCTCGCCGATGCCCTCGAATCGGTCTTTGAGGACACATCTGTATCCGAGATCTTCGATGGCGAAAATCTTTTCTAAAACGGTTGCCCCGATCTGGGGTGAGTGATGAGCAAACGCTGGCTCTACAATGGTCAGCCCCCGCAGGATGGTTTCGTAAGAAGACGTTCTGCTGTCCCTATTCGCAGGAGTAATCAGCGATGTCGTCAGATCTGAAGCTGGAAGCTGAGACCGGCCGGACGCCTGGTAGTCGTTCCTCGCGGCGTCTTCGCCGTACCGATAAAATCCCAGCTGTCGTCTACGGCCAGGGATCTGAGCCACTCCCGGTGACGCTTGACAGGCCGAAGTTTCGAGCCGCCCTCAACGCTGCTGGTCCCAACGCGGTAATCACGCTTGACGTAGATGGCAGTGACCACCTGACCATCGTCAAGAATATGCAACGCGACCCCATAGCAAATCGCGTTACCCACGTTGATTTCATGCTTATAGATCTAGATCAGCGACTGATTGTTGACGTTCCGATCTCCCTCGTAGGAGAAGCACTCATCGTTGGTAGGGAAGGGGCTGTCGTTCAGCAACAAATGATGACTCTTACCGTCGAAGCCCCCGCTGGCAACATTCCTCAACTATTCGAAGCCGACATCTCAGAAATGTCTATCGAGAATCCCATTCGGGTCTCAGATATAGAAATGGGAAGCGGTGTCATACCGCAGGTTGAGGACGACGCGCTTATCGCTATAGGTCAACGGAGTAGAGCAGCAGTTGCAGCCGAAGAAGCCGAAGATGAAGAGTCCGATGAGCTCGAAGAGGGCGAAGAACTTGACGGCGAGGACTCAGACGACGCCGAAGCAACCGGCGACGATTCCGGCGACGACCGATAAGTTGACTAGTCGTGTCGGTCTTTCGCCGCGCCGCACAGCGGCGCGGCACTCGGGCGGACTACTTGGTTTTAGGTCTGGGTAATCCCGGCGATCAGTTTCTAGGGACGCGCCACAACTTGGGACATGAGGTTGTCGAGCGACTGGCGGAGGTGGCCGGAGCTTCTCTTCGTCACTCGCGACACGATCTGGCTCAGGTGGCCACCACGGACTTCGCCGGCCTGCGCGTGGTGTTGGCCTGCCCGACCACATTTATGAACCTAAGCGGAGAATCAGCCGCTCTGCTGATTCGTCGAAACGGCGTGGAAGAAGTGAATCGTGTGATTGTCGTTCATGACGAACTGGACTTAGAACCCGGACGGGTAAAGGTAAAACTTGGTGGTTCAGGAGCGGGTCACAATGGCCTCAAATCGATCCGACAGCATCTTGGGACAGACGAGTTCATTCGAGTAAGAATCGGTATAGGGAAACCGCCGAATCCGCAAGCCGGAAAAGCTTGGGTCCTCAGGGAACCGTCCAAAGCTGATCGGTCACTACTAGACAGAGCTGTTGATGTCGGAGTCGACGCCATCGAGACAATCACTCGAGATGGTGTCGATCAAGCAATGAATGACATCAACGGTCTGTCGCCGTGAACAGCGTCGGGCTTCTTTCGTCGTTACCAGGTCGAAAATCTGGCGATGGTGTCCTAAATCAGCTCGTCGGTCGGAAGAACGCAGAAGTAGCAGTATCCGAGGCGGCTCAGGCGTTCTTTATCGCCCGCCTGGCCGACACATCTGATCGGACGCCAATACTGGTGGTGACCCCGACGGCCAATGAAGCCGAAATGTTGAGAAATGATCTGGTGATCTGGTTGGGATCCGACAGAGTCGGAGTTTTTCCGGCATGGGAAACGCTTCCCTTCGAAAGAGTCAGCCCTGGTGTGGAAACCATGGGACGACGCCTCGATTTCCTTAGCCGACTGAGGGAGGGCCGTTGCCCGGATGTTGTCGTCGCGCCTGTTAGAGCGCTACTCCAACGCCTAACGCCCGACGCACGGGACGTCGAGTTACTCGAGGTGCGTCGTGGCGGCACGGCTGACATTTCGATTCTGTCCGAGTCGCTGATTCGTCTCGGCTATCGGCGCGAATTCCAGGTTGAGCACCGAGGCGAGTTCGCTGTGCGAGGCGGCATCATCGACATTTTTCCGTCTACCGCCGACTTTCCTATCCGGCTCGATTTGTGGGGAGACGAGGTCGAACGCCTCACGATGTTTTCCGTAGCGGATCAAAGATCGACCAGCGAAATGAATTCTTGCACTGTTGCGCCCGCTCGAGAGATGCGACCCAATCCTGCGATTCGCAGACGAGCACAGGAACTCATCGCAACAGAACCCTGGGGAACTGACCAGTGGAGGCGTATTGCGAGAGGGGAGTTGTTCGATGGCATGGAGTCATGGTTACCGTGGCTTGTTGTCGATGAATTGGTTGTTGCCGATTTACTTGACTCTGAGGCTCTAGTCCTGTTGATCGAGCCGAAACGACTCAAAGATCGATCTTCAGACCTGATTGCCGAGGAGACGGATCTAGCACAGGCGCTCGCGAGTACCTGGCAGGCCCTGGACGACAACGGGAACCCACGTCGTTTTCCGGGATTTCACGTTCCGTTCGAACGGATGCTTAAACAATCCACAGCTGGAGTTTGGGCCATCGATAGTACCTCCACGGGACCAACTCAACCCAGATTCGAGACTCGCCGGTGGGAGACCGCCGCCGGAGACCCCAAACGCCTCCTCGATCAAGTAAGGGAACTATCGGTTGCGCCAAACCAACATCTAATCATTGCTGCAAATGGGCAAGGGTCAGCACAGCGAATGGCAAAAACGCTGAGTTCAGAGAACATAGATCTTCAGGTACATACAACAACCCCTTACGACGGGGAGTCCGGCGGGCATGTGCTCGTTGCGCCACTCGAACGAGGCTTCATAGCGCCCTCTCTCGCGTTAGCCGTACTCACGGAAAGAGACATCACCGGTCGACGGCGAACACACCGTTCTCCGCGTCCCCGATCAGACGCACAACAAACCTTCGAGGACCTACAACCAGGCGATCATGTTGTCCACCACCATCACGGAGTCGCCCGGTATGGCGGCATGGAGCACCGCACTCTCATGGGTTCCGAACGCGACTATCTGGTACTCGACTTCAAGGGAACGGACAAGCTTTATCTGCCGAGCGATCAAATTGAGCTAATCAGACCCTATAAAGGAGGGGAAACACCAGCGCTAAGCCGCATGGGCGGAACTGAATTCGCGAAACAAAAAGCGCGAGTTCGAGATGCCGTTTCTGAAATTGCCCAAGAGTTGGTGGTGCTGTATCAGTCTCGGCTGCGTACCTCCGGACATTCATTTCCCTCAGATACGCCCTGGATGCGGGAACTTTCCGAATCGTTTCCCTTTCAAGAAACACCTGACCAGGCGACTGCCATTCGCGATGTGCTTTCCGATATGGAATCGCCGCAGCCGATGGACAGGCTCGTATGTGGTGACGTCGGCTTCGGCAAAACAGAAGTCGCGATGCGGGCAGCATTCAGCGCCGTAGCCCACGGAAAACAGGTAGCCGTACTAGTGCCGACTACCCTTTTAGCCCAGCAACACCACCAAACCTTCACTGAAAGGTTCGCTAATCACCCAGTGACGGTCGAGGCTCTCAGTCGCTTCCTCACACCTTCGCAACAACGACGTGTCATTGCTGACGCAGCCGAGGGTGGCGTCGACGTTCTCATTGGGACGCACCGCCTGCTGTCTGAAGACGTCCGGTTCAAGGACCTGGGGTTGTTAATTGTCGATGAGGAACAAAGGTTTGGAGTCTCACATAAGGAAGTCATAAAGCACTTCAAAACTGAGATAGACGTACTAACGCTCACCGCTACTCCGATCCCCCGAACGTTGGAAATGAGCCTTACAGGCATTCGAGATCTCTCTCTCTTGCATACGGCTCCAGCCGAACGACAGCCGATCCTCACACACGTTGGTGAATACGACGACAGAGCAGTAGCGGAGGCGATGAGGCGAGAGCTGCTCCGCGAAGGACAAGTCTTCTTTGTTCACAACCGCGTTGAAGACATCGATGAAATTGCAGAGCAGCTTCGCAGAATGGTTCCCGAGGCTCGCATCGGAGTCGCCCACGGGCAGATGGACGAAGGCTCCCTCGAGCAGGTAGTGATCGACTTCTGGGAACGGCGCTACGACGTTCTTGTCTGCACCACGATCATCGAATCCGGTATTGATATGCCCAGTGTCAATACGCTCGTGGTGGACCGCGCCGACATGATGGGACTCGGACAACTACATCAAATTCGAGGACGAGTCGGGCGGTCTGGGCAACGCGCATACGCATATCTTTTTTATCCACCCAACCGAACCCTGACCGAAAAAGCCTTCGAACGCCTCAGAACGATCGGAGAATCAACACAATTAGGGTCGGGCTTCCGAATCGCGATGCGAGACCTCGAAATTCGCGGTGCGGGCAACCTTCTCGGAGGCGCCCAATCGGGTCACATCGCCGCAGTCGGCTATGACCTTTACTGCGAGATGGTTACTGAGGCAGTGGCAGAACTTAAGGGTGAACCCGTCAAGGCATCGCGCGACATCAACATCGATCTACCGATCCAGGCTTATCTTGCAGACAACTACGTGCATCTTGAAGAACAACGTCTTGAAGCATACCGACGGCTCGCAGCGGTGACGGAACTTGTGGAGGTGGCCGACATAGAGGCCGAATGGACCGACAGATACGGACCTGTCCCGGAAGCAGCGCAGGCACTTCTTCACATCGGGTTGCTAAGAGCGGAGTGCACGCGTCTAAAAGTGACGGAGATTAGCGTCGCGAACCGTGACCGAGTGCGAATATCACCAATCGAACTTAAACACAGTGAACAAGTGCGTTTCAAACGATTGATAAATGATGGGCCATACACGGGTGGCACCTACAAGGAAGATCTCAAGGAGTTGACTTTGCGCACAAAGATTGCGGGATCGAATCTGGCAGGCGAGATCTTTGCCTTTCTTCGCGAACTTCGGCCCACCGATTAACTCGTTCAGCGCCTACCCTTTCCGCCGTGGCTCATTACTTCCCCAAATGCCGTCGTCTCCTGGCAATAGCGGCCGGTTGTTTGTTGGTATTGACTGCAGCCAGCTGTGGAGGCCCTTCCAACGGCGATCAGGAGTTTTCGCGAGACGAAATTTTCGACCAGATCGATCAAGATGACGATGGTGTAGCACTGCGCACCGATTACCAAATGGCGCTAGCTCTAATGAATCCCAACAAAGTCGTAGCTTCGCACCCTAAAGGCGATATCACCGTTGAAGAGGTTCTTGCGAGCTTGGTTGCTTCCCCGCCCAGCGGCCTGCTCAACCCAGCGAATCCCCGAAGCGAACAATTTCTCGCTCGACTCACGTCTATGTTGAGACTCAGACTCGCGGCGGTAGCCATTCACGAAGCCGGTTTCGCCATCGAATTCGAAGTCAATGATGAACGCCTGAATTCACAAGTTCAGGCACATCTTGCTGGCGGTTTTGAGGATTGGGCCCGCGAAAAAGCGTTCAACCAAGACCCTCGGCTCGAAAAATTCTCCACACCCCACTGCGTCACCCTGATAGCGGTTACCACCCGAGCCGAAGCCGACGACGCCCGAGCAAGGTTGAGCGCTGGAGTACCAGCCGCGGCGGTCGCCGCTGAAATGAACGCGCCGGGAACTACCACGTCGAGAGACGGAGACGTTGGCTGCGAGAATTTACTGACGTGGGCTAGCACCTTCGGAGAAAATGCTGCGCCTTTGGGAGAGATGTCCATCGGGGACATATCGGAAGCGGTTTCGATGTCATCGGAATACAGCCCTACTGGCCGGCTGTGGTTGATCTTCGTTCTGCGTGACCTGCTTGAAGAGGAGAAAGATCCAGCTGCGCTAGGTCCCTTCGCTCAACAAGTCCTTGGCGATCTTGTCACCGAGTACCAAGTGAGCGTCGATCCGAATGTGGGAACCTGGGATTCGACCGGCTTGTCCGTAGCACCTGTTCGGTAGTGGGACCTTGTCGAAAATCGTCGTCGCAGGACTTGGACCCGGAGACATTAACTTCTTGTCCCCAGCGGTCCACGACTTGGTCGATAACTGTCCCACCTATTTGCGTACCCGAATTCATCCATCGGCCGTAGTCTTCAATGATCAAGAATCTTTTGACGCTCTCTACGACCGCTCCAACTCGATAGCTGAGGCTTATTCGGCAATCGTTGACCGGCTCGTGTCTGAGGCACATGAACACGGAAAGATCGCTTATCTCGTGCCCGGGTCACCCCTGGTCGCGGAACGCACCGTTGAGTTACTTCGGCTCCGAGCTGACATTCAACTCGAAATTCTGCCAGCGATATCGTTCCTTGATTTGGCCTGGGACAGACTGAGGGTAGACCCCGTTCAACACGGAGTCACCATTGTCGATGGCCAACAGTTCGAATCAGAAGTCGCTGACTTGAGGGGACCGGTTTTGGTTGCTCAGTGCGACGATCGATTCGTGCTTTCGGACATCAAACTCTCTTTGGATGTTGACGAGGGCCCGGTGGTGACGGTCCTGCAGCGATTGGGATCCGACGCCGAGACTGTCTTTGAAATCGAATGGACGGAGCTCGACAAAGCCTTCGACCCAGATCACCTAACGTCTCTCTGGATACCGGAACTACCCGGATCCCGATCAGGGCACTCGATTGCTCAACTACATGATTTAGTCGCGCGGTTAAGATCAGAATGTCCTTGGGATCGAGATCAAACCCATTCAAGTTTGGTCGCCTACGTCGTCGAAGAAGCGACAGAAGTCGTTGAAGCGATCGAACTAATGGATGGCCGCGCTGGTTCGGTAGGCGCCCTAATCGAAGAGCTCGGGGATTTGCTTTTTCAAATAATGCTTCACAGCGCGATTGGAGAGGAGGACGGTCTGTTTGATCTCGCTGACGTGGCCGACGGAATCCGAGACAAAATGATTCGAAGACACCCCCATGTCTTCGACCGGGATCCCAACGCTCCCATGCCGAATAAGGAACAGCTAGTCGCGCAATGGGCGGCAATTAAAGCCGCAGAACGAAGCAAAGGTTGAGTCCAGCCTGCGATATTGGTTCTAGCCAGGGCTACCATCGGTCTTGAACCTATGAATCTCTCGCACTTACCAACCTCTCTCGGAGCACTTCAGTGAGCAGCATTGTGAATGTGCTGGGTCGAGAAGTCATTGACTCCCGAGGAAACCCAACTGTCGAAGCTGAAGTTGAGTTGAAAAGCGGTTTCAAAGGGCGGGCTCAAGTCCCATCGGGTGCCTCAACCGGCCAATTTGAAGCAGTCGAATTGCGTGACGGAGGTCAACGATTTCTCGGCAAAGGGGTGTTGACCGCAGTCGACAACATCAACACAGAAATCGCCAGAGCGTTGTCCGGCCTTGACGCGCTCGATCAACGCGCCCTTGATTGGACAATGATCGACCTCGACGGCACAGCCAACAAGAAGCGGCTCGGAGCCAATGCGCTTCTAGGAGTTTCGTTGGCCTCGGCACACGCCGCCGCCGCCGAAACCGGTTCGTCTCTATACCGGTACATCGGCGGAGCAAACGCGCATGTTCTGCCAGTGCCAATGATGAATGTCATAAACGGAGGAGAGCACGCCGACAACAACGTCGACCTTCAAGAGTTCATGATCATGCCGGTCGGAGCGGCGTCGTTTTCGGAAGCTCTTCGGTGGGGGGTGGAAACGTATCACGCTCTCAAAGATGTGTTGAAGGACCGTGGACTATCAACGGCGATAGGCGACGAAGGCGGATTCGCCCCAAACTTGGCGAGCAACGAAGAGGCATTGGCGTTATTGGTAGAAGCGATAGAACATGCTGGGTTCACACCGGGAGACGATGTCGCATTGACTATTGATGTGGCGGCGTCAGAATTCCACCGCGAGGGCAGATACCAGCTGAAAGGCGAAGGGCGAACCCTTGATTCGGAGGAGTTTGCCGAGTACCTCGCCCAGTTGTGTCACCGGTATCCGATCGTCTCGGTTGAAGATGGAATGGACGAAGAAGACTGGGATGGCTGGACGTTACTCACCTCTGCTTTGGGAAAGAACGTGCAACTGGTCGGTGACGATCTGTTCGTAACCAGCAGCGCGCGTCTCGAGGATGGAGTATCCCGCGGCGTCGCCAACTCAATTCTTGTCAAGGTCAACCAGATAGGTACCCTCACCGAAACGTTAGACACCGTTGAATTGGCTGCGACGAGTGGGTACACGAGTGTTATGTCTCACCGATCCGGCGAGACCGAAGACACAACGATCGCGGATCTCGCCGTCGCCACCAACTGCGGCCAAATAAAGACTGGAGCCCCGGCTCGCTCGGACCGGGTTGCAAAGTACAACCAGCTGTTGCGCATCGAAGAAGATTTAGGTGAAGCCGCGGCGTACAGGGGTCGTGCCGCGTTGGCGCTGGACTAGGCGTCCAGACTCCGTGGCGAGAGATTCGCAAGTTGTTCCTCCCGCCTCAGGTTCGACTCGCCTGCGGCGACTTCTTTTCAGCGGCGCGCGATTGCGTTTCGGAAGACTGGGAAGAAGAACCGCCATCTCCCTAGTTTTGCTGGCCGTTATCGCCTTGGCAGCAGCGTCCCTGAACCCATATCTGCAATACCGCGACCAGGGGAAAATCATCGATCGTCGCGAACAACTGTTGAGTGAACTTGAGGAGCAACGAGAAGAGCTCAAAATGCAACTCGAACGTGCACGGGATCGGAAAGTCGTGGAGCGTCAGGCGCGGGAGTATTTGTCGCTTGTGCGTCCCGGAGATGAGATCTTTCGCGTCGTTGTCCCGGCCGACATAATCAAACTCCCGCCAAGTTGGCATTTACCAGGAGTGGAATATCTAGTCACCGGGACCGCAAAGTGATCGAGTAACAGATACTGATGCAGCTATGCGTCGGTCATCACGCGAAAAGCGCGCTCGACGATGATGTCACGGTACTTCGCTGGTTCCACACCCCGCTGCTCCAGCGAGAGCCGAATAATGCCAACCGCGCCGGCAGCTCGCATTCGGTCCTCCACAGACGGATCCGGCCCAACCAAGTAGGCGTAAAACTCTCGAGCTTGAGCGCGCAACCGGTGCCCGATGGGGCTGTGTTGTATTGCGGCATCGTTGTATACCAGGCGAAACACGTGAATGTCATCGGCAAGTAAATCGTAATATTGACCAAGCGCCTCGCGCATGGACCCGTCGCTTTGATCGAAGTTACGGATCCGCTTGAGGAGGGCGTCGCTGCTGTCGTGCAGCGTCGCAGCAAGGCCCTCTAACACGTCGTTCTTGGACGCAAAGTGATAGTAGAGAGCAGCGGGTGTGATGTTCAGACTGGCCGTCAATTGTCGGATCGAAGTGCCGTCATACCCGTGCACAGCGAATAACTCACGAGCGTTTTCTAATATTTGATGCTTAGTGTTTGTGGTGTGTTGGCTGTCTGATTCCACCATTGCCATCCCTGCAACTTATCTAACATCTGTTTGAATTAGGTGCTTATAGCTACGAAAATCAGCACGAAATTTGGTGGGCATGGTGACCGCCGAGAGAAAGTCGAGAGTTGAGACATCCTCTTTGGGAGCGGCTACTTGGAATCAGAATTCGATTTTAAGTGGCTAGTAAAGCTTTCGGTGCTGCACTAGTGCTTCCGATAAGGCATGATTGGGGCCGGCCGAGAGGCTGCCCGGCTGTTGGAGGAAGGGGACGATTGTGGAGATTAGCGTCACCGTTAATGGCGCGAACAGCGTGACCGATGTGGAGCCTCGCACCTTGTTGGTGTATTACCTACGTGAGGAGCTTGGGCTTACAGGCACGAATGTTGGTTGCGACACCTCATCGTGCGGAGCATGCACCGTTCATGTCAACGGCGAATCAGTGAAGTCTTGCACCATGCTTGCGGTGCAAGCCGATGGACACGAAGTCACAACTATTGAGGGGCTCGCTCCCTCCGCCGAACAACTCCATCCCATGCAGGAGAGCTTTCGCGAGCACCACGGCCTCCAGTGCGGATATTGCACCCCTGGAATGGTTATGGCTGCTTGTTCTCTCCTGGAAGAAAACCCTGTCCCGAGCGAAGCTGAGGTGCGCGAGGGGCTCGAGGGCAACCTCTGCCGATGCACCGGGTACCACAACATTGTTAAAGCAGTTCTGGCCTGTAGCGGCCAGGACGTAAGTTGAAAGGCTTGGCGAATGATTCCAGCTGCCTTTGACTATAAGAGGGCGGGCTCGTCTGAAGAGGCTGTCGCTCTCATCGCCGAATATGGCGATGAGGCGAAGCTTTTAGCAGGAGGCCACTCCCTCATTCCCATGATGAAGCTCCGGCTCGCTGTTCCTACTGTTCTGGTGGATATTGGACAAGTAACCGACCTTAGTTACATCGACGACCGAGACGACCACATAGCGATTGGAGCGTTAGCCAGCCACCGAAGCCTAGAGACGAGTGACCTCCTCGTAGCAGAGTGTCCGATTCTCGCTCATGTAGCGAGCAAAGTCGGGGACCCTCAGGTCAGGCATCGCGGGACCATCGGAGGCTCTTTAGCGCATTCCGATCCCGCCTCCGATCTCCCGGCCGCCGTTTTGGCGTTAGGTGGATCGTTGATAGCTCAGGGACCGGATGGAGATCGCGAGATCCACGCATCAGATTTCTTTACCGGTTACTTCGAGTCCTCTCTTTCAGACGACGAAATGGTCACTGAAATTAGAGTCCCGAAGGCCCCGGGAGATTCTTGGAATTACCAAAAGTTCAACCGTCGTGCCCAGGATTGGGCCATTGTCGGGGTCGCAGCCGTCGAAGTGCAAGGTGCGACGCAGGTCTCTTTGGTGAACATGGGTTCGACCCCCTTGCGAGCTGCGGCCGTGGAAGAAGCGTTAGGGGGAGGAGCTTCCGCTGAGGACGCGGCAGAACATGCCGCCGAAGGAACCGACGCTCCTACAGACCTGAACGCATCGCCTGAATATCGGGCACATTTAGCCCGCGTTCTCACCCGAAGGGCGTTGGAAGCCGCCGGAGTCTCGTAGCTGAACTTTGCTTTGCCGGAGGGCTAATCAATCCAACAGCCCTGCTGCTTGGCCTCCGTCGATTAGCAACCCTGTTCCGGTAATAAATTTTGCTTGTTCGGAGCAGAGAAAGGCCACCGCTGCGCCAAAATCATCTGGGTGACCTGTGATGCGCGCGGGGACGGAAGCGGCCGCTGTTTCTTTGTCTGGGACAATCTTTGCGACCCTGTCGGTCCAGTGAGTACCGGGCTGAGCTGAATTGATGGTCACTCCATCGGCTGCCACTTCTCGGGCAGTGATTTTCAGAAAACTAGTTAACCCCGCGCGGGCGACAGAACTGGCCATTAAGTATCCGATTGGTTGCTTGACGCCGACGCTGGTGATGGCGCACACGCGCCCCCAGCCGCGTTCTTGCATCGCGGGTATGGCGGTTCGACACATTTCGATCATGGACCGACAGTTCATATCGAAAGCGGCTTGGTAGGCATCCAGATCGGTGTCTACAAAGGTCCCTGGAGGAGGGCCCCCCGCATTGGTAACGAGTATGTCTAGCTGGCCCAACGCGTCGATTGCGTTTTCAACGAATGCTCGACCAGAGTCGGGCTTCGATAAGTCTGCTTCTAAGGTGACTACGTCGCCACCAATGGCTTCGGCAGCTGCGGCTAGCTTGGCGGGATCGCGCCCACAAATGGCTACTTGAACGCCGTCGGCAGCAAGGGCCTTAGCTGCGCCAAGCCCCAGACCTGCAGACCCCGCGGCGATTGCGGCTGTTCGTCCACTGATACCCAGATCCATATCTAAATCCCTTCGAATGTTCTCGCGGCAAGTTATCCGCAACCGATGGCCTCATGCCGAATGTAGGTCGGGTGAGGGATAAATCGGTTCAAGGTCGTAGTCTGTTTGACGCATGTTCAAGGTCCCTAGTTCCCCCGCTGAAGTTAGTGCTGCTCTAAGCGATCAGGGCTATTTGACCGATGAGGGCCTCGCCACAGTCGTCTATTTGTCGATGTCGATGGAGCGTCCCCTCTTTCTCGAAGGAGATGCCGGCGTTGGGAAAACCGAACTTGCCAAGGTGCTCGCTACGTGGACTGGTGGCGAACTCATTCGACTTCAGTGCTACGAAGGCATCGATTCGGCGCAGGCGCTTTATGAGTGGGATTACACCCGGCAGCTTCTCCATCTTCGCACCGCCGAAGTTGCTGGCAGAGCCGAGAGTGAAACCAAAGTCGTCGAAGACGAGCTCTATTCTGAGCGCTTTTTGATTCGACGGCCATTACTTCGAGCCATCGACCATTCTGATTCAGAACGGCCGGTTTTATTGATTGATGAAGTTGACCGAGCTGATGACGAATTCGAAGCCTTTCTTTTGGAAGTCCTCTCCGACAACACAGTCACGATCCCCGAACTGGGAACCTTCGGGGGTGAGGATTCCCCCTTGGTCGTGATTACCTCAAACCGGACCAGGGATGTACACGACGCGCTGAAAAGACGGTGCCTGTATCACTGGGTGAATCACCCGACTCTTGAACGAGAAGTTGCGATAATCAGACTTAAGTCGCCTGATGTGAAACAAGCGTTAGCTCAGCAGGTAGCGGTTGCTGTTGCCGCCATGCGAGGCATGGGCCTTTACAAGCCGCCCGGAGTTGCCGAAACGATTGACTGGGCGACTGCTCTTGGAAAGTTGGGAGAAACTCGTCTAGATGAGCACACGATTGCGGCGACGCTCGGCGCAGTGTTGAAGTACCGCGAGGACCAGGAGCGAGTGACAGCGCAAGGAATTGAGATGATTATGGCAGCTGTTGCCAATGGCTGAAGGTCTTGCAACTGACCGGGTCAACGATTCAGCGCAAATTGGGGCGGCCTTTGGTCGGCTGCTTCGCGGAGCCGGTTTGGACGTTCCGGTGAGCAGGATTGTTTCATTCGTTGAAGCTCTTGGGTTGCTGGGTGTCCGCTCTCGCGAAGACGTCTATTGGGCGGGTAGGTCGACCCTCCTGTCAGACCCCAACGATGTCGCAACCTTTGACCGGGCCTTTGCTGTGTTTTGGGAACGAAAGAGCGCGACCGGCATCGAGGTTGAGTTGCCGCCGATCTCCGTAACGCTTGCTACGGACGCAGCTGAGGAAGACGCGGAATTCTCGACGGGCGATGAACGTGACATGGGACCAACTCTGAGAGTTAGATATAGCGCTCTAGAAACCCTCAGAGAAAAAGATTTCGCCGAATGTAGCGACAACGAGATAACCGAGCTTCAACGGCTAATGATGGAACTTCGTTTTACCTCAACGACCCGCCCTTCTCGAAGAAAGGTGTCGTCTAAGCATCGCACCTTGGTGCCCGACTTACGTCGCACCGTCCGACGGGCCCTCGCGACTGGTGGAGAACCAATTCGCAGAGAGTTCCTCGAAATGGATCGACGCCCTCGGCGACTTGTCCTACTGCTGGATGTTTCGGGATCGATGGAACCCTATGCGAGAGCGTTGGTACGTTTCGCGCATGCGACGGTTGTAGGCAGAATGCGGGTAGAGGCCTTCACAATCGGTACGCGCCTAACACGAATCACCCGAGAGTTGTCTTCTCGAGATCCAGACGGAGCTCTGAGAGCTGCTTCTGCTGCAGTGGCAGACTGGTCGGGAGGTACGCGCCTCGGTGCGACCTTGAAAGAATTTAACGATTCTTGGGGGCTGAGAGGCATGGCACGAGGATCGATAGTGGTGGTTCTCTCCGACGGTTGGGATCGTGGAGAGCCAGAGGTCCTCGCCGAGCAGATGGAACGTTTACACAGGGTGAGTCATCGGCAGATATGGGTCAACCCCCTGAAGCACACACCGGGATATGCGCCTTTAGCAGGAGGAATGGCCGCCGCACTTCCCCACACGGACGAATTCATTGAGGGCCACTCCTTCGAGTCGCTTGAACGACTCGCGGCAGTGGTTTCAACCTAGACGTGGGAGCATTCTGATATGGATGAGATCTTCGACGACATCGAAAGGTGGCGCCAGCTTGGTCAAAGGGTTGCTATCGCCCGGGTTGTAGATATTGAGGGCAGTGGTCCTCGTGACCCCGGCGCGGCGATGGCAGTCAACAGCGGCGGCGAAGTAGCGGGCTCAGTTTCAGGCGGGTGCGTGGAGGGGGCAGTGGTTGGCGAAGCTCTGGAGTTGTTGGAGGGCCGCAGAAGCGCCGGTATTACTTCTTTCGGGTATAGCGACGACGAAGCGTTCGCTGTTGGGCTTACTTGCGGTGGCACGATCCATCTTTTTATCGAGGAACTGGATTGGTGACATCGATATATGAACGCTTCCGAGATCTGATTCGCTCGGAGACACCTGTCGTTCTTGCGACCCTCATTGAGGGACCCAATATCGGGGCCAAACTTCTGGTCGAGGAATCAGGCGCGAGGATGGGCAGCCTGGGCAGTGAACAGTTGGATCGAGTGATTGGTCGAGACGCGATAGCGATGCTTGATGCAGGTACGAGTGAGGTTCGACACTACGGGCCCGATGGCGAAGCTCGACAACACGGGCTCAGCGTTTTTATTGAATCTCATGCCCGACGGCCCCATATGGTGATTTTTGGTGCCGTCGACTTCACCCGAGCTTTGGCAGGTCAAGGGAAGCTTCTCGGTTTCAGGGTGACGGTATGCGACGCCCGTGAGGTCTTTGCGACGCGGCGGCGCTTTCCGATGGCCGATGAGGTTGTGGTCGACTGGCCTGATCGCTTGCTTGAACGAATAGGGGATGATCTTGGCCCCCGAGATGCGGTATGTGTTCTCACCCATGACACCAAGTTTGATGTACCAGCGATCGTCGGAGCGCTGTCGACTCGCGTTGGGTATCTCGGAGCAATGGGGTCACGCCAAACTCACGAAAAAAGGATCGCGCGCCTGGTGGAGGAGGGAGTAACCGTCGAAGAGTTAGACCGCGTGAGGTCGCCGATCGGCCTTGACATCGGCGGCCGAACCCCCGAAGAGACAGCGGTTTCTATTGTCGCTGAGATTATTGCGATGCGCACCGGTCGCGATGCGCCAAGTCTTAGCGAAGGTCAAGGCTCGATTCACTGAGCCAAGAGGCGGACTGCCTACTACCGTTCCTTTCATGGACTTTTCTACTTCTGAAGACCACGAAGCCATCCGTGACGGCGTTCGCCGTGTTTGTACGCAGTTTCCCGACGAATATTGGCGAGACAAAGACGAGCAACATGAATTTCCCTGGGATTTTTATGAAGCAATGGCGGACGGTGGATGGGTGGGTATCGCCATCCCGGAGGAATTCGGAGGTGGAGGCCAGGGAATAACCGAGGCGTCAATTGTTCTAGAAGAAGTAGCAGCCAGCGGCGCCGCAATGAATGGTTGTTCAGCGATTCACCTCTCGATTTTTGGCATGGAACCTGTGCGCAAATACGGTTCCCCTGAGTTAGCCAATGAGATTTTGCCGAAAGTCGCAGATGGGTCGCTTCACGCCGCTTTTGGCGTCACAGAGCCTGATGCAGGCACTGATACAACTTCGATCCGCACACGGGCAGAACGCGATGGTGACGAATACGTGATCAACGGCGCCAAGGTGTGGACCACAAAAGCCCCTTATTGCGACGTTTGCCTATTACTCGTGAGGACGACACCGAAAGAACTGTGTGACGGACCGACCCAGGGGATGACCTTGCTGTTGGTTGACCTACAGGACCCTGCAGTTGACATCACGCCAATTCCCAAGGTCGGACGCAACGCCGTCGTGTCCTGTGAAGTTCGCTATGACGGTCTCCGGGTTCCGGTGAGTCGTCGAGTTGGAGAGGAAGGCGAGGGCTTTCGATACATTTTGGATGGCCTGAACCCTGAACGAATCCTCATATCAGGTGAGGCCCTGGGAATAGGCAGAGCCGCTCTCAACAAAGCTGTTACATATGCGAACAATCGCATCATCTTTGGACGACCGATCGGTCAAAACCAGGGTTTGGCATTTCCTTTGGCCGATAGTCATGCGCGACTGCATGCAGCGGAATTAGTCATCCGGGATGCTTCATGGCGTTACGACAACGGACTTGATTGCGGAGAACACGCCAACCTGGCCAAATACTTGGCCTCCGAAGCAGCATTTGACTGTTGTGATCGAGCAATGCAAACCCATGGTGGTTTTGGCTACGCCAAAGAATACGACGTCGAGCGTTACTGGAGAGAAAGCCGTCTAATGAAGATTGCTCCGGTCAGTCAGGAGATGGTGCTGAACTACGTCTCAAACAAAGTCCTCGGTCTGCCGAGGTCGTACTGAAATCGTGAAGATTGCAGGAGTGCTTCTCGCAGCTGGAGTCGGTTCGCGCTATTCCGGTCCCAGCCATAAGCTTCTGGCTGACGTTGACGGTGAAGCCGTAGTCAGGCGCGCCGCGAGGTCGATGGTGAATTCAGGTTTGACCGATTTGCTCGTGGTCACCGGATCAGCACCAGTTGCGTCGGTTTTGAAGAGTTGGCCCCAGTTAACAATGGTCGAGAATCCGGATTACGAACAAGGGATCGCTACTTCTCTGATGACAGCCGTCAGTTGGGCTGAACACGGCGATTTTGATGCTCTGGTCGTGGGCCTAGGAGACCAACCAGCAGTGTTGAGCACTGCTTGGCAGTCGGTCGCCGCTTGCGAGTCTCCGATCGCCGTTGCCACCTACGGTGGGCGCATAGGTAATCCTGTGCGTTTGGCTAGTTCTGTATGGCCCCTTTTGCCGGAATCCGGCGATGAAGGAGCGCGTGTGCTGATGCGTGCGAGGCCAGAACTAGTTGAACGGGTAGCCTGCGAAGGCTCGCCCGTCGACATAGATACTGTGGAGGATCTCCGAAGATGGAGTTGAAAAACGAGTTCCGAGTCAGCGTTCCGGTCGAGCAAGCATGGGCGACTTTGACTGATGTCGAATACATCGCTCCCTGCATGCCAGGGGCACAGCTCACAGAGATCGACGGTGAAGAGTTCAAGGGTCAGGTCAAGGTCAAAGTCGGACCGATTACGGCTCAATATAAAGGCGTCGCCAAGTTCCTAGAGAAAGACCAGAGTCAGCACCGAGTCGTGCTCAACGCGACCGGGCGTGACACTCGTGGAGCGGGTAACGCAGCAGCGGAAGTCACGGCGGAGATGACAGCGGATGGGGACGGAACCCATATCGTGATTACGACCGAACTGAAAGTCACTGGAAAAGTCGCGCAGTTTGGTCGCGGAGTAATGGCTGACGTTTCAGAAAAACTAATAGGCCAGTTCGTAGACAGCCTTGAACAGAAGCTTCTTGAGTCGTCACCCGCGCCAGACGAGCGAGATTCCGAAATTCCTGCAGGAGACAAAGATAATTCGGGTGATACCGCTTCGGAGGAAGATAAATCAGGGCCACGAAAGGTAGACATGCCCGAACCCGAACCTGTGGATTTACTGGACACGGCGGGTGGACCACTGTTCAAAAGGTTCGGCCCTTTCGCGCTCGTCGCCTTGCTGCTTATCCTTCTTCGTCGTCGTAAGCGGTAACTAGCAGAAGAGACCGATCGTGAACATGGATGCTGTGAGAGTGTCTCCAACAGGACTCCCATCGGCGGAAGAAATCGATCAGGTAGCGGCGTTGCTCGGAAGGCGCCCCGCGGTTTACTTCGAAGTCGTGGTAGTAGACGGCGGGGGAGACCCGGTCGTTATCCGTAACAGGCCGATCATGAACGATGGGCGCCCCATGCCGACTCGCTACTGGCTTGTAGGTCGTGATTTGTCCCGCCGGGTAGCTCGTCTAGAAGGGGAAGGCGGAGTCCGAATTGCCGAAGCCTCCGTTGACGGCGGTGAACTTGCTGCCGCCCACGAGCGCTATGCAGCCGAGCGAGACGCTCAGATTCCGGAAGGTCATTTTGGACCGCGACCTGCAGGAGGGGTTGGGGGTACAAACATGGGAGTCAAGTGTTTACATGCGCACCTCGCGCACCATCTGGCGGTGGGTAATGACCCGGTTGGTGCGTGGGTGGTCGAGCAACTCGAGGCTGACAGAAGTGCCTGAGGTAGCACCGGTAGCGGTCTTGGACTTCGGCACAAACACCAGCCGATTGTTGGTTACTGATGGTGGATCCGTTGACATTCGCATGCATCGCATCACAGGAATGGGGCGAGGTGTAGAACGATCAGGGGAACTCAGCTCCGCTGGCATCGGAAGAGCTCTCGATGCCCTCGACGAGTTCTGCGGAGTTATCGAGGCTCATGACGTTCGAAACATTCGGGCAGTAGCCACCAGCGCGGCTCGCGACGCCAACAATCGGAACGAATTCTTAGGGCCGGCATCCGCAGTCCTTGGACGGCAGCTTGAGCTATTGGATGGAGACCAAGAAGCGCGTTACGGCTTCTTGGGAGCCACAGCAGACATGGAACCTCGTGAGGGACCCTATTTAGTTCTTGACATAGGTGGTGGTTCGACCGAGTTTTCGTTCGGGCGGTCGTCCCCCGAGGCGTATCGATCGATAGACATGGGCTCGGTGCGTTATTCGGAGAAATATTTGGCAAGTGATCCGCCCGAACCTGAGGAATTGACTGCAGCGATCGAGGTCGCGCGGTTACACCTCGATGACATCGACCGAGATCAGCCCTCCATGGGAACAGCGACCACTCTGATAGGTGTAGCGGGAACGATTACCACGATCGCCGCCGTCGAAATCGGCCTGGAACCGTACGACTCTAAGGTGATCGACGGTTTCATACTTCGACGAGAAGCGGCGGAAGATGTGTTTCGCACTCTGGCTACTGAACGGCTTGAAGACAGACTGCATAACCCCGGGCTTGAACCAGCGCGGGCTGACGTGATAGTGGGGGGTTGTTGCATTCTCGTAGCGGTCATGCGTCATTGGGATATCAGTGAGTGCCTTGTTCGCGAACGCGATCTGCTTGACGGAATTGCCGGAGAACTTCTCCTGCTCGAATAGGGTTGGCCGCGGCACGCTAGTGTTCCGTCGGTGAGCGACCTACACACTCCGAGGCTACTTCTGCGAGGTTTACGGCCTAGCGATTTCGTACAGTGGAGTGAGGTCCGTCGGCGTTGCGCTCCTTGGCTGACTAAATGGGAGCCGGAGCCAGTCGACGGAGGGTCAGACCCGACTCAAGACCCCGCAGCCTTTGCAGCTCGCTGCAGTGCACGGGAACGCGAACGCCAGTTGGGCACTGGGTTTGCATGGTCGATGTGGCACCGGGGACAGTTCTGCGGAGAAATCAACGTAAATAATGTCGTTCGCGGCGCGTTCCAAAGCGGGCACGTTGGGTACTGGGTGGATGAGCGCTGGGCAGGCATGGGTTTTGTTCCAGAAGCCCTTGTCGGTGTATTCGGGCATGCGTTCGACCGTGCAGGGTTGCATCGTCTCCAGATATCGATCATTCCGCGTAACAGCGCGAGCCGTCGCGTAGTCGAAAAGTTGGGTGTTCGGTACGAAGGATTGGCTGAACGGTATTTGAGAATCGCCGGTGCTTGGGAAGATCACATGCGTTTCGGAATCACGGCTGAGGAGTGGGACGAACGACGGGAAGACTTATGGCAGCTTGTCTCACATATGGCCGTGAGTGCATGAGCCAATAACCAAAAGACTGCGCTTACCACGCACCGTTCGCTTTTGCTTCGCCAAGCCACGCTTGGCCTGGAGCGCAACTTTCAGCGACGGGACACCATTTACAAGCGCCGCTGGGCCTTTTCAGTGCCTGAGCCTCGCCGAGTCGAAGTTCGACTAGCCGTTCAATGCCCCGTGTGGTCCGAAGTATCGCGGCGCGCAACAAATCTTCATCGACATGCTCGACCTGAACCCGCCCGGCGTCGACATAGAAGCTAGCGATCAACGCTGGTGGAACGCCGACTACGAGAGTTTCTAGTAGTGCGTAAAAGCGGAGGTCGTCCAGGTGATGCGGTACAGACCGTCCCGTTTTCAGTTCAATGACGACACGACCGGCGGTCAATTCCTCAGGTCGACCCACCGTCAGATCAAATCTTCCTTGAAGCACAATCTTTCCGCGGTGAAGCAAAACTTTTCTGGGCAGTTCAGTCGTTGGATGCCAACCGCTCCTTAACGGGGGGAAGGTGTCGAAAAAAGTCTGAATAAGAGCGGTCACTTCGCTGCGTATCTCTGCTAGCTCAACCTCGCTAAGACTCGTAAGAAATTCGGCCAGCCCGTCCCCATGCCCGATGATGCTTGCGATTGCTTCATCGACCAAATCTGTGGCTGATCTTTTCGGCCAGAGATGTACCGACAGTTCAATGCATTTGTGGAAAATTTGTCCCCGGGTCATAGGGATTCGCCAAACAAATGGTTCGTCCGCCTGTGCTTCGTGCAGCGCCTCGCAACTGTTCACCGCATGAAGTTGACGTTTTGAAATCCATAGCGGTTCGTCGAGGCGGTCCACCAAATCGGCTGTCGCTTGTTCAAGCTCGGCTTCAATCTGTGAACTTAACGTTGACGGATGGGTGAGGCGGTCATCGTTGGGCAGTCGAATCAAGTCGAGAGTTGCTTGCTGAGCGGGAGTGAGCTGCGGATTCGAGTCGTGGCCTTTGGTCCGGAAGTCACGAGTTTTTGCCACGATGGCTACGGTAGCCCTCAACTACCAGCCGCAGTCATCATCAAAGCTCCGGAACGGCTTTCGTCCGTAGAGCGATCGCTCGAAGAACGCCCGCCATCGACAGAGTCTCTTTAGTTGTCCTACCCCTACTGAAAGCTGGAGTCGATGAAGAACCAGACTGACAAAAGGAGAAATACGGCGCTCGACGTCAACGCGATCCAAGAAAAGGGCGCGACGAATGTGTCTTCTATTAGCAAGGCGCCCTCGGTGCACTTCGCTATGGTCGCTAGGGCCGTTACCCGAGCCGGCAACGGGATTGGACTCGAAGTTCCTGGATTCCGCAGCCCTCCGCGTAGTGGTTCTCTGGACCGAACCTTGCGCCGTCACAGTTCGGGGTCCATCGTTGCCGTACGGGTGAAGGGCCGACCATTTGCTGCGGTGATAGCGGATTTAGTTGAAGGTGTGATTGTTTGTAACCGGCTGACTGGAAGAGAGGCGGGAGACGCACGCAATGTCTTGTGGCATGCCGCGATTCAAGCCGGACGAAAATCGGACTCTGAACACACACATAGACCGACGGTCTTAGTCCACGATTCCGCCTTCGAAGATACGACCGCAGCCGCCTAGAAAGACGTCGCAACCAATCTTGGGTCCTAGGCTTGGCAGCACCTAGTTCATTAGCCCGGGTGGCGGAATGGCAGACGCAGAGGGCTTAAACCCCTCGGTTCCTAACGGAGCGTGTGGGTTCGAATCCCACTCCGGGCACTCTAGGAAACTGCTGATCGGAGCGATTCGGTTGTCTCGGACCCAGGCATTATCCGATTCCGGGCCGCAGAAACACAGCGATCGCGCAGCACTCGGTTAAGAGGCGTTGGTATGCCATGTTTTTCTCCGAGGCGAACAATGGTGCCATTGAAATGATCAACCTCGACTTGTCCTCGTTGAAAAGTGAGGTCCTGCCATGTACTTGGATACGACCTGGTTGAATCTGTCACTGTTGGTTTAGCCGGCCATATTCCCGGTTCGCGGAGGCGCTCTATTTGCTGCCTTAAGTTTCGCTTTCCTACGGTCCGCGCAGAGATATCTGCAGCGTCGAGAACATTGGCGGCTTCTTCGTTTACATCGCTGATGAATTGACGGTCAGAAGGATCACACGAGGCTTCCTGAACCGACAAATCGACTAGCGCCAAGTAGGCATTCGCGAGGTTCCGAACTAGCTTTCCCCACTTGCCTTCAATGACGCGCTCGTCAACCGTAGCTTCCATGCCGCCTTTGACCAGATCAGACACCAATTCATGACAGACCGAATCACTTCCGGTCGGCCAGCATCCAATTTCCAACAGACGACCGCCTGAATGACGAACTGTGCCTGGTTGGACGATTTCCGCACCCACCATCACCGTGCATCCGTAGGTTCTGTATCCCTCGCCGAAGAGCCATTCTTCGTTCGTCACTCCGTTTTGAAAACAGACCAAAGGTAATTCTCTGTACAACGATGAGTGTTGCTCGACTGCGACGAACGTGTCGTCGGTTTTCATGGAAAGAAGAACGACGGTTCGATTATCTGTATCGAGGTCGCGTGCGTTTGCTGCGGAGGGAAGAAACCAATGGCCGACGGTGTTCTGGGTGACGGTCAACCCGTCAGATTGAAGAGCCTCTAGATGAGGTCCCCTGGCCACAAGTTGAACCTTGCGGCCGGCAGTCGCCAACCGGCTGGCAACGACGCATCCGATCCCGCCCGCGCCGTGAACGATGTAATTGAGCGGCTTCATCCCCACGACCCGTTGCCGGCCGGAGGATTCCAAACGTCAGTAATTCGGCCTCCGCTAATCGTGAATATCTCAATCCCACAAATAGTTACAACATCTCCATTTTGATCGACCAGGTCGGCCTCATAAGCGGTCGCCACAGACTCGGCATCTTGGACGACCTTTCTGTTCGCAAATCGCATCGACCGAAATTGTTCATGGAACGCGGCGATGCGGAGCTTTGCCTCCTGGAGGGTAAGCGTGACCCGACTGCCATCGGGCTCGTGACGAACAAAAGGGTCAGCTATTAAATCATCGAGCGCGTCGAGATTACGTCGGTGATATAGCTCATCGGTGTAACGGTCGACAATCTCTGCGGGGGTTGGTTCTGTAGTGCTCACAGGTTCATGCTTTCAGAAGCGACAGTGTTAGCGTCGCAGCATGCGGAACTGGAATACAACTCACCCAAACATGATGGACGCGTTGTTCTGGCTGCAACCCGCGGATGCGTGCGACGCTGCAATTGCTCGGTTACACGCCGAAGCTCCGCTGGACTGGTTCGAAGAGCCGCTTCCGGAAAATCCATATCTTCAGGCGGGACCGGGATATTGGTGTGTCACGCGACACGCGGACATCGCCACTGTGTCACGCAACTCTGAGATCTACAGCTCCGCGCAAGGAATAACCATCACCGACACTCCTACCGAGTTTCTCGAATTCTTCAGTTCAATGATCGCTATGGATGATCCGCGCCATGCTCGTCTTCGACGGATCGTCTCGAAGGGCTTCACCCCTCGGATGCTCGGCTCTTTGGAAGACTCGGTACAAAACGTGGCAGCCGCGATCGTTGACGAAATCGCGGAGAAAGGTGAATGTGACTTTGTCACTGATGTGGCTGCGGCTCTTCCTCTCAAGATTGTGTGCGATCTCATGGGCGTGCCTGATTCTGCCTACGAGATGGTTTTTGCGAACACCAATATCATTCTCGGTATAGGCGACCCGGAATTCGCGCCAGAGGGTGTTGATTTTGTGACAGCGCTCCTCAATGCGGGTGCTGATCTTGCGCAGTTGATGGGTGAAGTTGCGGACGAAAAAAAAGGTGGCGATGGACGCGATCTGACCAGTGTGTTGGTAAACGCTGAACTTGAGGATGATCACCTAGATCAAGCCGACCTTGCGAGTTTTTTCGTCCTCCTCGTGGTCGCCGGCAACGAAACGACGAGGAACGCTATTTCATGGGGCTTGAAGTACTTAACCGATAACCCCGACCAACGGGCCGTGTGGGCAGCAGATTTTGAAGGCATCGCTCCCACAGCGGTCGACGAAATAGTCCGACTCGCTAGTCCTGTTACCTATATGCGCCGCACGGCCACCGAGGACACAGTGCTGGCTGGACAAGAAATCTCCGAGGGAGAGAAAGTAGCGATGTTCTATCTTGCTGCCAATCGAGATCCTGAGGTTTTCGATGATCCGTATCGATTCGACGTCCGACGCGCCCCCAACCCTCAATATGGCTTCGGCGGTCCCGGTCCACATTTCTGTCTGGGAGCGCATCTAGCGCGTCGAGAAATCACGGTGATGTTCCGCGAACTTTTCCGCAAGCTACCCGACATTCGGGCGATAGAGGATCCAGACCCGCTCCAATCGCCATTCATTCATGGGGTAAAGCACATGATGGCTGAGTTCACACCGGCAAGGACCAGCTAATGGCGCGCGCAACGGTGGGAGCAATCGAATTGGAGTATGAGACGGCTGGGTCCCCCGATAATCCGACGATTCTGTTGGTGATGGGGTTGGGAGCTCAGTTGATTCACTGGCATGAGAATTTTTGTCAACTGCTCGTCAACGGAGGTTTCCACGTCGTCCGGTTCGATAACCGAGACGCGGGCCTCTCAACCAAACTCGATGGCGTTGAGATCGATTTTCCTGCCCTCATCACAGCAGCGCTTGAGGGGCAAGAAGTTTTTGACACCCCGTATGACCTATCGGATATGGCCGCCGATGCCTTCGGTCTGCTGGATGCCCTTGGGGTAGAAAAAGCGCATGTAGTCGGCGTTTCGCTTGGTGGGATGATCGCTCAGACGATGGCGATAGAGAGGTCCGATCGGGTGATCTCGCTGACATCAATCATGTCTAGTACCGGAACCCGGGAAGTAGTCGACATTCCCGATGAGTCGCTCGAATTGCTGCTTGCTCCAGCTCCGACAGAGCGAGAGGAATATTTGGATTACTCAGCCAACTACGCAATTTGGAGTAGCAAGAAGTATTTCGACCCCGAAATCGCACGACAGCACGCGGCGGTCGCGTATGACCGATGCCACTACCCGGATGGCGTGGGTCGCCAGATTGCAGCGATGCTTGCCAGCGGAGATCGTGAGTCCCAGTTAGCAACGATGAATGTTCCGACTTTGGTCATCCACGGTCGAGACGACCACCTTGTATTGCCGCTATTGGGAATGCGCACAGCGGAAGTAATCCCGGCATCAAATTTTTTGTTCCTTAGTGATATGGGCCACGATCTTCCAGAAGCGCTATGGCCGGTAGTGGTCGATTCGATAGTCAGTCACATTCGGAATTCGAACGTTGCCGGAAAATAGAATTCAAAACAATCCGCTACACCCTTCACTTGATTTGTTCGGCGCCTCTATGAAATTGATTGTGCGTGGCGCTGAAGTTCTTCGGTGAGTTCGACAGCCGCTGGATGGGCTAGCCCTGTCTGTCTTGTCGCGGCCACAAGAGTCCGCTCCAGAAGGGGTTTTTGGTGAATAGGGGAGAGCGAAGCGGGCGGACGCTCAGCTTGAACTGGGGGAAGAACGGTCCATCCCATTCCGATCAACACCATTTCACTCAGTACTTCCGGTTGGTTCGACTCAGCCACGACGTCGAACGAAGCGCTCAACCCACGCAGGGCGCTTCCGATTAGATCTCGCGTCAACGAGCCTCGAGGGAACGTGACCCATGGCCCCCAAAGCTTGGGTTGAGATCGGCGAACTCCGGGAGGTCCGTATACAAATAGTTCTTCTCCCAGCAGTGGATTAATGGCTACGCCGGGGTTATCGAATGCAACACAAACAGCTAAATCTAAGTCGCCGGTACTCAAACCGTGAATTAGTTGGCTCGAAGGACCAACAGTCACGTGGAGATCCAGTTCAGGGCGACTTTCACGAAATTCCCTCAAGGTGTTACCGAAGTAGTCCACCGCTGCCACGTCAATCATCCCGACTCGAAGGTTGCCAGCGGAGCCAGCACGGACTCGTTCAGCCCACGCTGCAATGTCACCGGTCTGGGCCAAAACGCGTCGAGCGTGTTCAACGACCTGCTGAGTTGTTTCAAGGGGAACGCGGCGTCGCCCGTCCCAACCAAATAGTTGGATGCCAAGGCGCCGCTGTAGTTCGGCTAACCCTTGGGAGAGCGCCGACTGGCTCACTCCAAGCGACTTGGCAGCGACTGCCCAGGTGGTGGACTGGTGCACTGCGACCAGATATTCCAGTTGAGTAACTGAGACATCCGGGAGTCTGGGGCGCAACAAAGTCATCAGTAACCATCTTAAATATAAAGATAAGAAATACTGAACTAAAGCCTTAAAAAGTCTCCAAACGCTTATGGTTTTTGTATGACAACTGCCGATATAGCGTCCGCTACAGGCAAATTAGGCGTACTCACTCCCGGAATGGGAGCCGTCGCGACGACCTTCATTGCTGGGGTACTTGCCGCCCGACAGGGTCTGGCTGCACCGATCGGGTCTGTCTCTCAAATGGCCCACATCCGTCTTGGGAAAAAAGACGACGCACGGAATCCCTTAATTAAGGACTTTGTGCCCCTCGCGGATTTGGACGACCTTGTGTTCGGAGGCTGGGACCCCATTACCCCCAACGCTCTCGAAGGTGCGCAGGCCGCTGGGGTTCTTGAAGATAAAGATCTCGCTGCCATTTCTCGCGAGCTAGAAGGCATCGTCGCTATGGAAGCCGTATTTGATCAGCGTTGGGTCAAAAAACTTGAAGGAAGTCGCGTCAAGTTGTTGGATTCGAAGCTGGACCAGGCGGCTGCGTTGATGGCTGATATCGAGCGATTTCGTAGCGAAAACGAATGTGATCGTCTCGTGATGGTCTGGTGCGGATCTACTGAGGCATATCAAGAGCCAAGTGCGATACATCGAAGCCTGGAAGCCTTTGAGGAAGGTCTCCGAACGAACGACGACAACATTTCGCCCAGCCAGATTTACGCTTACGCCGCGCTCATGAGTGATGTGCCTTTCGCAAATGGAGCCCCGAATCTCAGTGTCGATCTGCCATGCATGATTGAACTCGCGGAGCGCCGTGGGGTGCCTATCGCTGGAAAGGATTTTAAGACGGGCCAAACCCTCATGAAGACGCTTGTCGCTCCAGGCTTAAAAGCCAGAATGCTCGGACTGAGGGGCTGGTACAGCACCAATATTCTGGGCAACCGCGACGGCGAGGTACTCGACGACCCAGAAAACTTCAAAACTAAAGAAGTATCGAAGCTAGGTGTCCTTGACACCATCTTGCAGCCAACGGTTTACCCCGAGCTTTACGGGAACATCGACCATGTGGTGCGAATCAACTACTACCCCCCACGAGGCGACAATAAAGAAGGCTGGGACAATATCGATATCTTCGGATGGCTCGGCTACCCGATGCAGATCAAAATTGACTTCTTGTGTCGCGACTCGATCCTTGCTGCCCCGATTGTTCTTGATCTCGCACTGTTCCTAGATTTGGCTCAGCGCGCCGGCGAATCCGGGATCCAAGAGTGGCTGTCTTTCTATCTCAAGGCACCGCAGTCGGCGAGCTCCTCAGGTCCCGAACACGACATCTTTATCCAACAAACGAAACTGAAGAACACACTGCGCGAATGGATGGGCGAGGAAGCGGTCACCCATTCCGAAGCGGGGTAGCTTACTGAGCGTCCCAAGTGGATGTTCTTGACTCCGCGTAAGCATCAGGGTCGCAACTCGTCGCTTTCGCTGAGTTCCTCAAGCATTGAACTCAACAAAACTTCGTCGTCAGGGTCATTGACGGGAATACTGAACTCGAGCCGATCTATCAGATGACCGAATCGACTGTTCAACAGAGATGCGATTTCGTCGTAAGTCCCGACGGTGGCCATCGTGTTGAACATTTCGTCGTGGACCAGAGCCGGGATCTCGTCCCATCGCTGTTCTCGGGACAATGCCGCGGCTTGATCAACATGGTCTCCCCATCCGTGCACCTCGAACGCTGCTTTGTATGCCGGCGTTGAAAGATAAAAGCCCACCCGTGCTCGGACACTCTCGGCTACTTGCTCCAAAGTCACCTGATCTGGCGCGGTCGCTATGAGGGGTTTCATGCACCAGTCGACAGTGTTGGGATTTCGTTGAGTTCTGGCAGCACCGTGCGCTACAGCCGGAACCATCACGTTTTCGATGTACTTGGGCGAACACACCGGATGGAGCCGTATTCCATCGGCCACTTCGCCGACCACAGCGCACATGTTGGTGTTGATCGCTGCGATATGCACGGGAATGTTGGGGTGATCTATCGGCCCAGGATCGAAAAGCGGAACCATTAAATCGAGCTTGTAGTGGTCACCGTCGTGCTGCAACGGTTCGCCGTTTTGCCAGCATCGCCACACGGCTTTCATTGCCAGTATGTAGTCGCGCATTCGAGGCGCCGGCGCGGACCATTCCATGCCGTAGCGTCGCCTAATGTGACCGCGCACCTGTGAACCAATACCCAAGATGAGACGGCCTTCGGAGACCTTTTGAAGTGTCCACGCCGACATGGCGGTGATGGTGGGCGACCTAGGAAAAGCCATCGCTACCGACGTAGCAAGACTCAGTTCCGTCGTGTTGGCAGAAGCGAGAGCTAGCTGCTGGTAGGGGTCATCTTTGCATTCTTCGACCGCTAGCCCGTCATATCCCAGTGTTTCGACGAGAGTGGCTCCGTCACTGATCGTTCGAACGTCAAGGGGAGTATCTGGCTCTCGCAGCCCCGGATCGACCTTTCCCAACGGGAGCATGGTCTCTGACCTCACGATCGGACCTCCAACCGCAAGGAACGACCCGAGAGATAGGCATCTAGCTGCTCAAGAAAAACCTGATCTCCGCGTCCAACGATTCCTGAACCAGCTCCTGCAACATGGGAGGTGAGGGTCACCTTGGGATGATCCCAAAGAGGGCTCGAATCATCAAGCGGCTCTGTTTCGAAAACATCAAGAATCGCGTGATCAGGTCTGCCTGAATCTAACGCCTTCAGAAGTTCACCGGTGTTGACCACCGGTCCTCGAGCCACGTTGACCAAAATAGCGTCATCGCGCATTTGGGAAAGAAAATGTTGATCGACAAGACCGCGTGTCTCGTTGGTAAGTGGGCAAGCCAGAACCACCACGTCTGCTAACGGCAGGACCTCACTAATTTGATCTACTGTCACCATCTCATCTGCGCGAGGGTCTTGAACTTTGGTTCTACGTGCCCCGACGACTTCAACACCAAAGGGACGGGCACGGTTCGCGATCTCGCCCCCTATAGAACCGAAGCCGACCACCAGCCATTTTGTTCCATTTATCTCGCTCCAACCGCGCTGAACCCACTTGTTACTTCGTTGATTGTCGCGACGTTCTGTCCAGCGATGTTGAACATGCAGAACAGCAGCGAGCACGTACTCAGCCACTCCCGCGTTGGGTGAGTCACTGTTACTGAGCCGAATCCCGGCATCAAGAATCTTGAGTAACGGTGGGGCGTCAATACCAGCCAGGCAAGACTGAACCCACCGAACAGTCCCCGGTTCCAACAAAGCAGCGGCAAAAGATGGGAATTCCCCGGAGAACATCGTGTCGATTGCTATCCAACCAACCTCGGGGGCATATTCGCTCGGGGTAACGGGCGACCCGTCTGCCAAGGTGATCCCTGTCGGTGACCAACACAACACGGTTAACTCATGGGGAAGTTCGTCGAGTTGATTACGTATCCGGTCGTAGGCGA
>Ga0209034_10000182_pt1 | contig 32311 bp, 26 predicted proteins | sample MarorgKNORR_S2LV_2_FD_188219 | JGI IMG/M metagenome (GOLD analysis project Ga0209034, IMG submission 188219) | Marine microbial communities from the Southern Atlantic Ocean, analyzing organic carbon cycling - 250m_A/KNORR_S2/LV (SPAdes) (version 2) | ecosystem: Environmental > Aquatic > Marine... | reverse complement strand
AGGCAGCCAAGAAGAAGGCGGTGAAGCGTAAAGCAGTTAAACGCAAAGCACCCGCTAGAAAGAAGGCAGCCAAGAAGAAGGCGGTGAAGCGTAAAGCAGCTAAACGCAAAGCACCCGCTAGAAAGAAGGCAGCAAAGAAAAAGGTCGGTCGTAAGAAAAAGAGATAAGCCTTAGCTGGAACGAGTCTCTTAGCCAGGTATTCCTGTCTGATTGAAGTAATAAGTGGTTGATAGGTGTATACTCGGTATTTCCCACGAATCCCCCTTGATTTAGCTCAAGGGGGATTTTTCTTTAAACAATCAGAAAATCCCGAAAGCCTCTATGCTCACCTTGCTTGCTATCGATACTTGTTCCACAAAGTGTAAGGTCGCGCTTTTACAACAGGGTAGCGTGTCGTTCCGAGAAGGCAATGAGTTACAAAAAGCCGCTCAAAATGTTTTAGTATTGATCGATAATTTATTGGCTGAAGCAGGCCTGGTATATAACCAACTAGATGCTTTGGCGGTTGTTACAGGACCTGGTTCCTTTACCGGTGTACGAATAGGCGTTGCCATAGCGCAGGGGTTGAGTTTATCGAGCTCAACACCAGTTGTTCCGATTTCTTCATTGGCGATACTTGCAAGTGCAGCATCTCAGAAATTTGATGGAGATCTTTTCTTATCCTGTATTAAGGCTAGAGAAAATGAAGTGTATTTTGGCGTTTATCAACGCACTGGTGATGATGTGATATTGGTTGGGAGCGAACAGGTGAATGCTGCTGGAGCTATTTCTTCAGAAGAACTAGCGGGAGAAAGGTTAAGAATCTTCATAGGGGTAGGCGATGGGTGGATTTATCGAGAACAACTCGAGAAGAGTCTTAACCTTGAACTGGCACATTGTGTTCACGATAATTTTACATCGATGGAAGATTTCTGCAGACTTGCGGCGGCGCGCTTTCGGAAAGGTGACGTTGTCAAAGAGGAGCAAGTTTTGCCTAATTACGTCAAAGAGCAAATGGACTATTCTTGATTTTGGGGGCAGTTTTGGCACTCGATTTTTTTCAAATCACTATTCTTGCCTTCATTCAGGGCTTAACTGAATTTCTTCCAATTTCGTCATCAGCCCACCTGATATTACCTTCAGAGCTATTTGGCTGGCCCGATCAAGGGCTCACATTTGATGTTGCTGTTCATTTCGGAACTCTTATAGCTGTCATAAGCTACTTCTGGATAGACATAAAAGGGTTGTCACTAGCGTGGATAAAAAATATTTCTGGCAAACCGGGAAATAAAGATTCTCAGCTCGCTTGGTTACTGATTCTCTCTTCTATTCCTGCAGGTATAGCCGGTTTCTTGCTTAATGAATTTATCGAAACTTCTGCGCGCTCCATATTAGTTATTGCATCCACTTCTATAGTATTTGCAATTTTTCTTTATTGGTCTGATTACCGCAGTTTGAAAAACAGAGAACTAACTGAACTGAGTTGGCAACATGCTTTAGTTATTGGTTTTGCCCAGATACTAGCAATAGTTCCAGGGACTTCTAGGTCAGGCGTTACAATTACCGCAGCATTATTGTGCCAGTTCAACAGGAAAGCAGCGGCGCGGTTTTCATTTTTAATGGCGGTACCTATTATCTTTGTCGGGGGGCTTATGCGTTCCTTAGAACTGCTGTCGGGAGAAGACCAAACACTGCAACTACCAATACTTATGTATTCTACTGTTCTTTCGATGTTCGTAGCTTTTGCCTGTATCCACTATTTCTTAAGACTAATTGAAAAGATCGGTTTCACTCCCTTCGTTATCTATAGGATCGTACTTGGTATGCTGCTTTTCATGCTATATCTTTTTTCATGAAGAGTCCCCGTGTCGCTATTTTGTCAGGCGTGGGTGCATTGAATACCTGTAATTTAACATTGGCGAAAGAATTGAACCTGCCTCTCGTAACTAACCTTAATACGATTGATAAGACTTCTGAGTTCTATCTTCACTATGATAATGAAGGCCTTAGTCTTTACAACAGTCTGGAGCAAACAAAAAGTGCAGTGCGTGTTAATTTCGATAGTCCAGCTTTACACCGTCGTTCAAAGGATAGACTGTTACGACAGAATTTAATCAAAGCTACAGCGACAAAGCAAAAACAGAAATTAGATGTACTGGATGCCATGTCGGGGTTGGGTAATGATGCATTCTTGCTTGCCAGAGCGGGTTATCACGTAACCATGCTTGAAAGGAATGAAATTGTGTTTGCGCTCCTACGGGATGGTTTGCATCGAGGAAGCAAGGGATTACCGGATACTCGGGATGCCTTGACTCGTATGATGTTGATAAAGGGTGATTTTTTAAAGAAAGGAGGTGAACTCGGCACTTTTGATGTCCTATATCTCGATCCGATGTTTCCAGTTAAACGCGGCACAGCACGGTCGAAAAAATCTATGCACTTATTACAACAATTGCTTGGACAAACGGAAGAGGATTTAGGGCTACTGGATTTTGCATTAAGCAAAGCCCGTAATAGGGTCGTGGTTAAGCGGGCAAAGCACTCACCCAATTGCAACAACAGGCATCCGCAGATAAGCTTCAAGGGCAGCACTAGCAGATACGATGTATATCTCGTTCCTTAGGCCATTTTGATTAGGATAGATTCATATACGCGAGAAAGCTTCTCGACATCTTTCACTTCGATGCGCTCATTTATTTTGTGGATTGTCGTATTGCATGGACCAAATTCGACAACTTGAGCTCCAGTAGGGGAAATAAAGCGACCATCAGAAGTTCCTCCAGAGGTAGATAATTGAGGGGCAATGCCTGTCACTTCGGAAACGCTTTGCGAAACAGCATTAATTAGTTCAGGGTCATCGGTAAGAAAGGGCTCGCCTGACAGATGCCAGTGGGCCTCATAATTAATTTCTTCTCGATCGAATACTTCAGTAATGGTTTTCTTAATGCTTTCGGCGTCAAGTTCTGTAGAAAATCGTAGATTAAAATCGATCTCCATAGAACCGGGTATTACGTTATCTGCTCCTAGCCCTGCTTGGATATTAGAGATCTGAAAGCTTGTAGGGGGGAATAATTGATTACCTTTATCCCATTCCATTCCTGTTAGATTATTCAGAGCGGGTAGCGCTGTGTGTATCGGGTTGGAGGCAAGATGTGGATAGGCAATATGCCCTTCGATACCGACAATTTTCAACTTGCAACTTAAGGAACCGCGTCGGCCGACCTTGATAGTATCGCCTAACGAGTCGGTGCAACTAGGCTCTCCTATGACACAATAATCTATTTTGATGCCACGGGCATTGAAGGTTTCAATGACTTTGCGGGTGCCATCAATTGCTTGTCCTTCTTCATCGCTTGTAATCAAAAACCCCAATCGCCCTTTTGGCTTGTGCTTATCGAGGAATCGTTCAGTAGCTGTAATCATAGCCCCTAGGCTACTTTTCATATCAGCGGCACCACGGCCGTAGAGGAAGCCATCGTGCTCTTTTGCGGCAAATGGGTTAAAAGTCCATTCATTCAACGATCCTGGGGTCACCACGTCGGTATGACCCGCAAAAGTAAAGAGTGGACCCTCGTCGCCAAGTTCGGCCCAAAGATTGGAGACTTCCCCAAAAGGAAGACGTTCGATCCTAAACCCTGCCTTTTCTAATCGCTTAGCGATAATTTCTTGGCAACCTTGATCCTGGGGTGTAATTGATGGAAGTTTGATTAGTTGTTTTACTAAATCCAGCGTGGCGGACATGTTTGTTCCTAATTATGGGCATGTAATTCTTCATTTAGGTCGGTACCTTGATCTATAGGTATACATTCAACGGTTCCCGTTAGGGAATTACGGCGGAAAAGCAGTTTTTCAACCTCACAAATATCTTTGGCTTTTGCTATTCGTACCAGTTCACCTTTGCTATCTAGGAGAGTTACTTTGGTGCCGGCAGTAACATAAAGTCCGGCTTCAATTATGCAACCATTGGCTAGTGAGAAACCAATACCTGCGTTGGCTCCAATAAGACAATTTTCACCCACAGAGATAATCTCAGATCCTCCTCCGGAAAGAGTGCCCATGGTGCTGCAGCCGCCACCAAGATCACTATTCTCACCTACTACTACTCCCGAAGAAATGCGTCCTTCAATCATAGCCTTACTTAGGGTCCCCGCATTAAAATTGACAAATCCTTCATGCATGACAGTGGTGCCTTCGCCTATAAATGCACCTAATCGAATGCGTGCTGTATCGGCAATACGTATTCCCTTTGGCACAACATAACTAGTCATCTTAGGGAATTTGTCTACAGAGGTTATATCAAGCACTTCTCCTTTGACTTGCGCCCGAAATTGTCGTTCGGGTAAGTCATTAAGATCAATTGCTCCTTGATTGCTCCATGCTAAGTTTCGGAGAACTCCAAAAATCCCATCCAGATTCAAGGTAAGAGGTTTAACTAATCGATGCGAGAGGAGGTGGAGTTTAAGGAAAGCCTCTGGTATAGAATCAGGTGGTGAGTCTGTGTTCAGGATGCAGGCAATCACGAGTCGATCGCAACCATCAAGCTGTCTGAGGTAACTGGCCAAGTTAGATTCGTCCAGTTCGATGAGTTCTTCACCTAAATTTTTTATAGCATTTGCGTCTAATTCTGTGAAGGTATTTAGCTCACAGCCGGAGTCACAAAGTTCCCGTAGCAATTTACTCAGTTTCTTTGAGGGGTGGATCCTTGGTTCGGGATAATACACCTCGATGATTTCTCCCAAGGAATTTGTTGTGGCCAGACCGATTCCAAAGCTATGGAGTGTATTGCTGCTCATTGATTTTTCCGTTGCCGTTTGGGTTTCTTATTTCAGTTGCGCCAATCGATCCAGGTCGAAACCTAGGATCCATTGATTTCCCGTTTGAATAAGAGGACGTTTAATGATCGACGGTTGTTCCTTCATGAGAATAATAGCTTTATTCCTGTCTAAAGAATTCTTTACGTTTTCAGGCAATTTGCGCCAGGTAGTCCCTCGTGTATTAATCAATTCCCTGAAAGTGAATTGTTCTAGGAACTGCGCTGCTAATTTGTTCGAACAGCCTAGACTTTTGTAGTTGTGAAATTGATATTCAAGACCTTGATCATCGAGCCATTGACGAGTTTTTTTGATCGTATCACAGTTGTTAATGCCGTATAGGGTAATCATCTTTCCGTTTTAGTAGCTAACTTATCAGGCAGCCAATCGTGCTTCTAATTCTATCTTGATGTCTGACCGCAGTTTTTCCTTTAATTTTTCCTTTTGAATTGGCGCTCCATTTCTGTCAGTTATGAAAAAAAGATCTTCGACTCGTTCACCGAGAGTTGTGATTCTGGCATCTTGCAGACTAACATCGTTCTCAGCTAGCACTTTACCAACGCAGGCAAGTATACCGGGTTGATCCGGACAATTAATCTCTAATGTTGAATAATTCTTCCCGGGTGAATTTAGAATCGTGATCTCAATCGGTTTGGTGAAATACTTCTCTTTACGAGTACGGCGAAAATGGATCTGTGGTATGACTTGGTTGCCGCGTGCAATGAATTCGATGAGTACACGTTGTATTTCCTCGATGCGCCGTGGATTGTTGCCGACCGGCTTACCGGTACTTTCCAAGACAGTGTACGTATCCATGCAATAATTATTGGCTGAGGTGAAGATTCTGGCACCTTGTATGTTGAGATTTAGTTTCTCAAATGCAGCGGCACTATTAGCAAATAGATGATCCGCGTTAATAGTATAAATAAATATCTGTGTAGCGCCTTCCTCGGCTGTTTGTTTCTGTATTTCACTTATGGAAACTAGAGGCCCTTTGCCTTCAAAATGCGCGATAGCTTCAGTATGCCAAATGATATTATTTGCGGACTCTCTTACGAAGTACTCTTCGGCGGCATTGGCCCATACTTTCCCGATCTTTTGCTCGTCGAGACCACTATCTATAAGTTCAGCACGCGTGGTACTTTTCTTATCCTCAATACGCTCATTACGATTAACAGGATTTTCTAATCCCAATTTCAAAGCACGCTTGGTATTAAGATAAAGCTGGCTTAGAAGGGCAGCCCGCCAGGTATTCCAGAGGTTAGGATTCGTGGCACAAATATCAGCGACTGTCATTGTATATAAGTAGTCAAGGTGTAGTTTGTCACCCACTTGTTTAGCAAATTCGTGAATCACGTCAGGATCGTCAATATCTTTACGTTGCGCCGTCATTGACATTAGTAGATGCTTCTCCACTAGCCACGACACTAGCTTCGTATCCCAGCTACTCAAGCGATGGCGTTCGCAAAACTGTATAGCATCGATTTTTCCCAGCTTGGAATGATCTTGACCCCGCCCTTTCGCTATATCGTGATATAGGCCGGCTATATAGAGTAATTCAACTTTTGGTAGGTTTTGGAATATATGGGCGGCTACTGGGAAGCGTACTTCTGCTTCCGGTAGCCTGAATTTGCGCATGTTTTCGACAACCTGGAGTGTATGGGCATCGACAGTGTAAATATGAAACAAATCGTGCTGCATCTGACCACTAATTTGTCCAAATTCCGGTAGATAACGACCGAGTATACCGTAGCGTGCCATACGCCTCAGATGCAGTGTCATGTGGTTAGGTGTTCGCAACAATTCAATAAACAAAGATACATTACGAATATCTTCTCGATAACCTTCGTCGATTAGATAGCGATTTTCACGTAGCAATCGGATAGTGGAAGCCCTTACCCCCTCGATGTCGTTGTTCTGCCCCATTAAAACAAAAATTTCGATTAAGGCAGATGGATAGTGTTCAAAAACTTTAGGATAGATTGCCTCAATATAGCCGTTTCTAATCTGGAAGCGCTTATTCAACGGTTTGATAGCTTCCGGTTCGTCGGCTCTAAGAATAGCTTCGTCCAGATGCTGCAGCAGAGCATCATTTAGTTCACGTAGGTTGGCAACTGCACGGTAATACTGTTTCATCAATTTCTCGACACCAAGACTATTTTTATCATCTTTATAGCCGAGTAGCTTTGCTAGCTCTTTTTGCTTGTCAAAAAGCAAACGATCCTCGCGGCGATCCTCAAGGTAGTGCAATCCGTAGCGCAGTTTCCATAAGAATTCTTGCCTCTTTGCTAATACGGTTTCTTCGGATTCTATCAGGAAACCTAGTTCTGCTAAGTCGTGAAAAGAACTGGCGCCATAATTTCGTTTTGCTACCCACGCAATCGTCTGGATATCGCGAAGACCACCGGGTGAAGTTTTAACATTAGGTTCCAATGCATAATCCACATCGTGGTACTTCTCATGCCGAGCAATTTGTTCCTCCACTTTTGCACGTAAAAATTCCTTGATCGGCCAGACTTTTTTGCTTCCCGTCGCCTCCATCATTTGTTGATATAGGTCTTCTGGTCCAATCAGTTTCCTTGATTCCATTAGAGCCGTACAAACAGTAATATCTTTGATGGCCTCTTGCTCGCATTGTTTGATTGTGCGAACACTCTGTCCAATTTCTAGGCCGATATCCCAACACATCGTTAGAAATGAACTAATGGCGTCTTTATACCTAGAGCTGCAGTCTTTACGGATAAGTATGAGTAAATCAATGTCAGAATGGGGTAATAATTCACCTCGACCATATCCACCGACCGCAATTAGACCGATATCATTTTTATCGGGCCAGCTCTGGGCTTGCCACGCAAGAACCAGAATTCTGTCTACCACCCAGGCTCGCCCGTGAACGATATCGGTAATATTTAGATTTTGCATATAGCGGTTATCAAGGACTTTACTAGCTTCCAGAATCGCTGTACGTAGTAGGGGTTTTAAGGTGCCGGCTTTGGTGATTTTATTACGTAGATTGACAACATCTAACAGGTCAACGTCAGTGTGAAAATTTCTGTGAGTTTCAGTTTCGACTGTATTTAGATTGCTGGGTTTCACAACGATTCATCTGAACGAGAGGTCATTACTTCACATCCGTCTCTGGTGACGGCTAAGGTGTGCTCCCACTGGGCTGAAAGGCGTCGATCCTTGGTGGTAACTGTCCACCCATCCTTTTTAGAAAGTTTGGTATATCGGGAGCCTGCATTGAGCATGGGTTCGATGGTAAAGGTCATCCCCTCAATAACTTCAGTACCAGTGCCAGGTTTGCCATAATGAAGGACCTGCGGCTCTTCGTGAAATATTCTGCCGATGCCATGCCCACAGTACTCTTGCACGATAGAATAGTTATGTGCTTCGCCATGTTGTTGGATAACATAACCAATATCGCCGAGCTTGATTCCTGGTTTTACTATATCGATGGCTTTATAAAGGCATTCTTGGGTCACTCTAATTAACCGTTTAGCATGTTCAGGAACCGTGCCGACACAGAACATCTTACTCGTATCTCCGTGGAAGCCGTCCTTAATTACGGTGACGTCAATATTTAAGATATCACCGCTCTTTAAAATTTTTCCATCGCTTGGAATACCATGACAGATGACGTGATTGACCGAGGTGCAGATGGACTTGGGAAAGCCTTTATAATGAAGTGGTGCCGGGATCGCATGTTGCTTATCGACGATATGTTTATGGCAGATAAGGTCAAGCTCTCCTGTACTAATACCGGGCTGCACATGCGGGCCGATCATTTCCAGTACCTCGGCGGCTAGTTGCCCAGCTACACGCATTTTTGCGACATCTTCAGGTGTTTTTATATATATCGTCATGTTTTCTAGTGGGTGTTTGGGCAGAGGGCTCTACTGAAAAGCAGGTTATTGTAAATCAGGAAACCCTTTAAATACAGTAGATTGCGAGCTTGAAACGATGTTAAGTTTCTTCTAGATTCAAACCAATATCTTCATTTGTGACTTAGAATACGTATCTTGGATTAAATTACGATACAAATTAGAACTTGTTTAAACATCCCGATGAAAATCTGTTAGGTAAGCAGAGGCGAATTTTACAAATTTATGCATCTCATTGAACTAATCATTAACACTGATCTGAATAACGCCGAGGAAGAAACTAGAGACCCTTTCGAAAGGTCCAAGATTATGGTATAAAGCGGCGCGTTTGAAGGTGGGTGGCATTACCACTGGATGATGTAAAGCTAAATTAACGTCGCACATACATCGGCACATGAGGTCCGGGTGCCCGTTAGGCGGACTCCGCTGAATCGGGTTGATCCATGGGGTGTATGGAGGCCTAACCCAAATTGAAGGTGAAGATATGAGTGTAAGCATGAAAGAAATGCTTCGTGCAGGCGTGCATTTCGGACACCAGTGTCGCTACTGGAATCCAAAAATGGAACCATACATCTTTGGCTCTCGTAATAAAATCCACATAATCAACCTCGAACACACGGTCCCAGCACTTAAGGTAGCACTTGATCAGGTCACTGATCTTGCGGATAAGAAAAAGAAGATTCTTTTTGTTGGCACCAAACGTGCGGCTACTAAGATAGTTCGTGAACAAGCTGAACGCGCTGGCATGCCTTATGTCAACCATCGCTGGTTGGGAGGAATGCTAACGAATTACAAGACTATTCGCGGCTCTATAAAGAGATTAAAGGAACTAGAAACCCAAGAGCAAGATGGCATGCTGGCTCGTCTTACCAAAAAAGAAGCCTTGATGCTAACTCGCGCTAAACAAAAACTTGAGCGCAGCATTGGTGGAATAAAAGATATGGGTGGATTACCTGATGCTTTGTTTGTTATCGACGTTGATCATGAGCGTATTGCTGTTACAGAAGCTAATAATTTAAAAATACCGGTAATTGGCGTGGTCGACAGTAACAGCAACCCTGATGGTGTTGATTTTGTTATCCCAGGTAATGACGACGCAATTAGAGCAATTCAACTTTATGTTACTGCAATCGCTGATGCTTGCGTTGAAGGGACTGCTCGTAGTGCACCAGCTGAAGGTAGTAGCGAATTTGTTGAGATTAAGGAAAATGCAGCAGCGCAGCCCGATAAGACGGGGGAGAATCCAGAGGAGGTTAGTGCTAAAGAATCCGCGGAGACCCAGCAGCAAGCTGCTTCTGAAGGAACTCAGATCGGGGATACCAAATCTTTAGAAACGTTGAAGACTGATGAGAACGAGCTAGCAGAATCCAAGTCAGTGGGGTCAATAAGTGAATCTGAAGAGGCGCGTACGTTAAATGAAGACAAAGCAGCGCCTGAAGCAGCGAAAGATACGGTGGAGAAGGAGTCTGAGGAGGAAGTAACCGGAAAGGAAAAAATGGCTAAGAAGGCTTCAGTCAAGGAAAAAGCCCCGGCAAAAAAAGCCCCGGCAAAAAAAGCTCCGGTAAAAAAAGCCCCAGCAAAAAAAGCTGTCAAGAAAGCGACGGGTAAAAAGAAAGCCTCGGTCAAGAAAGAGGCAGCAGTTGCGAAAAAAATTACAGCTGATTGAGTTGCAAAGACTGGGTTTTAGTCTGCCCAATCGATCAATGCCGACTGAAGGAAAGCACTTAAATAAATAAGAAAAGGGGGCGTATCGCCCCTTTTTTACAGATAAGATTAGTTTCGTCACTGATGTAGTAGTACTTCTGATTAATAGCAATGAGGCGCTCATAATGGCTAATATTACCGCGAATATGGTTAGAGAATTGCGCGAGCGGACAGGGCTCGGCATGATGGACTGCAAAAACGCTCTGTCGACCGCAGATGGTGATATAGAGAAGGCTATCGAGGATTTGCGTAAAGCCAGCGGCCTAAAGGCTGAAAAAAAATCTAAGAGAATAGCTGCTGAAGGAATCGTACTAACAAAAATTGCTGAAGATGGAAATTATGGTGTAGTAATTGAAGTCAATAGCGAAACAGATTTTGTAGCCCGAGACGATAATTTCTTAGGCTTTGCTCAACATGTATTGGAGCAGGCTTTTTCTAACAGTAATGAGGATGTAGAAAACCTACTTGCAGCTGGGCTGGAGGAAGCACGGCAGACGCTTGTTCAGAAGATCGGCGAGAATGTTAGCGTACGGCGAGTAGCACGGCTCAAGTTTGAAAATGCGAATGAAGGTATTGTAGAAAGTTATGTGCACAGTAATAACAAGATAGCGGTATTACTTGCACTACGTGGAGGGGATGAAACTATTGCTCGTGATATTGCCATGCATGTGGCCGCTATCAACCCCATGGTGATTCGCGCGGAAGATGTGCCAGAAGATGTTTTAATGAAAGAATCTGAGATTTACTCTGCTCAGGCAAGGGAAAGTGGTAAACCGGAAGAAATTATCGAGAAGATGATTAGTGGTCGTTTGAGTAAATTCGTAACCGAAGTCAGCTTGCTCGAACAACCATTCGTAAAGGACCTTGATACCAAGGTCAGCGAGTTGCTTAAGGAAGCTGGCGCAGATATCGTTAGTTTTGTTCGCTATGAGGTAGGCGAGGGAATCGAGAAAGAAGGATTAGACTTTGCTGAAGAGGTAGCTGCCCAGGTCAATATGTAGAGCTCGTAGGATACAGGGCGGCCACACCAGACACTGATTAAACAAAAAGTTATATTGAAAGGCATGTGAAAAAGGAACGAAAATATAACCGGGTTTTGCTGAAACTAAGCGGTGAGGCTCTTACTGGCAACAGTGAATTTGGTATCGATCCAAAGGTGCTAGATCGCATTGCTGCAGAAGTAGGCCAATTAGTCGAGTTAGGTGTTCAGATTGGTATGGTCATCGGTGGTGGTAATTTGTTTAGAGGTGCGCGCTTACATGCAGGAGGGATGGAAAGGGTGACCGGTGATCATATGGGCATGCTTGCAACAGTGATGAATTCTCTTGCGATGAGAGACGCTCTAGAGCGCGCCGGTATATCTAGCCGGGTGATGTCAGCAATCCCAATGAATGGTGTTGTAGAACACTACGATCGCCGTAGCGCTATTCGCTATGTAAATTGTGGAGATGTGGTTATCTTTTCAGCGGGAACTGGAAATCCTTTTTTTACCACCGACTCAGCTGCTTGCTTGCGTGGAATTGAGATTGATGCTGATTTGATCTTGAAGGCTACTAAAGTAGATGGTGTCTATTCGGCTGATCCAGAAACTGATTCTACCGCTGTCAAATTCAATGTTCTTAGTTACGATGATGTAATTCAAAGAAACTTGGAAGTGATGGATCTCACCGCGATTTGTCTCAGTCGTGATCATGGTATACCTATCAGGGTATTCAATATACTTCGTTCTGGTGCTTTGCTGGATAACATCATTGGCAATGAAAATGGTACGCTTATCGAATAGTGAAGCCTGCGACAGCATGATGTACAAACGGAAAACGTTAGTTGGTCAGAAAGCGAAGATTAGAAATAGGAAAATAAAAAGGGGCTGCGTATGATTGACGAGATAATTACAGATGCCGAAAAAAGAATGCTGAAGAGTGTTGCCTCACTTGAGGAGGCTTTTAAGAAAATTCGTACTGGACGTGCTCATCCTAGTATTCTTGATGGAGTAGTAGTGTCTTATTATGGAGCTGATACCCCTCTTAATCAACTTGCTAACGTAAACGTAGAAGAGGGCCGCTCACTAGTGATTTCTCCGTGGGAAAAGCAATTAATTGGGGAGATTGAAAAATCTATTTTAAAATCAGATCTTGGTTTGAACCCTTCCAACAATGGTGACACTATTCGTGTGCCTATGCCTCCTCTGACCGAAGAAACCCGTCGAGAATATACTAAGCAGGCAAAACAGGAAGCTGAGAATGCTCGGGTAGCGATTCGTAATATTCGTCGGGATGCGAATTCTCGTTTTAAAGATTTCGAAAAAGGAAGAGACATCAGTGAAGACCAGCAGCACCGAGCCGAGGAGCAAATTCAGAAGCTCACGAATAAACATATAGCAGCTGTCGAATCAGCTTACCAAGTAAAAGAAAAAGACTTGCTTTCCTTCTAGTGTACTTTTATTTGGGAGGTACGCTACTGCATTGCGCTCCTTGAACTATCGCTATGTAGTATAAATTTTTAAAATGACGCCCGACTGTTCTACACATATCCCGGAACACATCGCCATTATTATGGATGGTAATAATCGTTGGGCTAGTTCCAATGGGTTGACTGCTAAGTTGGGCCATAGACATGGGGCCGAAGCGGCTCGGGACATCATTATTTCCTGTATTGAGCGCAATATTAAATATTTGACCCTATTTGCTTTTAGTAATGAAAACTGGATGCGCCCGAGCAAGGAAGTACAGAGTTTAATGGCCTTATTTCTTGCGGTATTAAAACGGAAAGAGATCCATCAATTGAGTAATAGAAATGTCCGTATTGAGTTCATTGGCAATCGCGCGGGATTTTCTCCGAAATTACAGGATAGAATGAATCGTGTTGAAGCTATAACGCGCAGTAATACTGGCACTACTCTAATTGTGGCTGCTGACTACGGTGGCCGTTGGGATATATCGAATGCAACGAAGTCAATCGCTAGAAAAATAGAACAGGGTGAACTTACGAGTGAGCAAGTTGACATAGAGCTTGTACATCAGCATACCAGTCTAAGTAATTATCCTGATCCTGATTTTTGTATTCGTACTGGTTGCGAGCATCGCATCAGTAACTTCTTGTTGTGGCAGTTTGCCTACACTGAGTTTTACTTTACCGAATGTTATTGGCCTGATTTCGACGAGGTACAATTGCAGATTGCCCTAGATGATTTCGCTTCACGTCAAAGGCGTTTTGGTACACACGATAAACAAGTTGAAGGTGACTGCTAGGTGTTTAAGCAGCGGATGGCTACTGCGCTTATCCTGGCGCTTGGATTTGTCTGGGTAACTACTTTTTCCTCCTCATTTTTCTTCGCTCTGTTTATCTCATTAATAGTATTAGTTGCTAGTTGGGAGTGGGGAGAGTTTATTGGGTTGAAACATGGCCACCAAAAAATTGGCTATTTGTCTGTAGTTGCTTTCATAATCATGAGCCTTTTCATGTTATTGGAGATTACACCAAAAACGCAATCTATCAGCTCTGTTAGCGTATCAATTATTCTAGCGCTTGGATTTCTGTTTTGGCTAATCACTTTACCTTTGCTCAAATATTATCCGAGGAATGCCAATAAATGGAGTAATAAATTCAAAATCGCGGTGATGGGCATACTGACTTTGTTACCAGCTTGGGTTGGGATGGTTCAATTGAAATATCTGTTAGTTGAGGGTTATTTTGTACTGGGATTAGTGGCCATGGTTGCGGCCGTCGACAGTGGAGCTTATTTTATTGGAAAACAATTCGGTCATGAAAAGCTCGCTCCACATTTGAGCCCGAATAAGACTTGGGAAGGTGCTTTGGGAGGATTTGTACTTTGCTTGCTAGTAAATCTTCTATTAGTTTGGATATTGCACAATTTTCTGTTAACTCTGAATGGCTGGCAGATTATGCTGTTAGTACTGTTAAGTTTTAGTGTGACCTTTTTCGATGTAATAGGAGATTTATTCATAAGTATGTTGAAGCGAAATCGCGCTATAAAACATAGTGGGTTCCTTCTTCCTGGCCACGGAGGTGTTCTTGATCGGATAGATGGCCTTATTGCTGTTATCCCGGGTTTTGTACTTACCGTATTGTTTATGGTGAGGGGCATCGAGTAATGTCTCGTGCCACTATTAGTGTTCTTGGTTCCACGGGCTCGATTGGTCGGAATACACTAGATGTAATCAGACAGAATCCAAGATTTGAGGTATATGCTCTAAGTGCTCATCGTAATATAGAGTTGCTTCTCGATCAGTGTAAAATGTTTCAGCCTCGTTACACTGTGGTAACCGATGAAATCAATGCTGTCCGATTTGCTAAGCTGTTAGAGTCAAGCAATTGCAAAACAGAACTGTTAAGAGGAAATGGTTCGCTAGAGCGCATCGCTAGCGATGACGATGTGGAAATCGTGATGGCTGCTATAGTTGGCGCAGCCGGACTCGAGTCCACCTTAGCAGCAGTTGCTGCAGGTAAACGTGTATTATTAGCTAATAAAGAATCGCTAGTTATGGCCGGCAAGCTGTTCATGGACAGCGCCCTGCACTCTGGTGCTACCATAATACCGATAGATAGCGAGCATAATGCGGTATTCCAATGTTTGCCGGCCAAGAGTCAGAGTCCGGAAAGTTCAAGGCTTAATGAAGTGGAGAAAATAACTTTAACTGCTTCGGGAGGACCCTTTCTGACTAGATCGCTTGAACAATTCGATACCATTACACCACAGCAGGCCTGTAAGCATCCTAATTGGTCAATGGGCCGGAAAATATCGGTTGATTCAGCCACCATGATGAATAAGGGCCTAGAACTGATTGAGGCGGGCCATCTGTTTGATGTGAATTTCGATCAACTTGAAGTTTTAATACATCCTCAAAGTATTGTTCACTCTATGGTGTATTACCGGGATGGGTCAGTTTTAGCTCAATTGGCCAATCCGGACATGCGTATACCTATAGCCCACGGTTTGGCTTGGCCTGAACGCATGACTTTGGGTACCGAGCGTCTAAATTTGGCTGAAATAGCTAGATTGGAATTCCAAACACCCGATCTTGAGCGTTTTCCGTGTCTACGTTTAGGGTTCGATGCTGCTAAGATGGGGGGATCCGCACCTGTAGTTCTTAATGCGGCTAATGAAGAAGTGGTAGCTGCATTTCTGGAAGGCGCGATTCGCTTTACTCAGATACCAGCAATTATCGAGACCGTTATGTCGAAAATGCCTTGTGAAGCAGCGGCAAGTCTCGCTATTATTCAGGAGATTGATAAACAAGCTCGATCCTTAACTAAACGATTGATAGTAAAGGATTTTCATTGATTAGATACGGTCTTAATTCGGCCCGACGATATTCTTTATAATTATGCTCGAAATTATCGTAAGTGTATTAGCCCTAATTGTAACGTTAGGCATTCTTGTGACCATACATGAGTTTGGCCATTTTTGGGTGGCACGTCGCTGTGGAGTCAAGGTCTTGCGTTTTTCCATCGGTATGGGCAAGGCGGTTAAATCTTGGATTGGTCGAGATGGCGTCGAGTATGTCATTGCCCCCCTCCCCATTGGGGGGTACGTTAAGATGCTAGGCCAAGAAGACTTCACGGTGGCCAATGCTGGAGAAATACCTGAGAGTCAACGGGATTTTTGTTTCGCGTATAAACCCTTATGGCAGCGTATGGCTATTGTTGCAGCAGGTCCAATTGCAAATTTTCTGCTTGCAATTGTTATATACTGGATAGTAAATATATCTTATGGAATCAATGGAATAACGCCTGTTATTAATGGTATTTCTGAAAATTCATTAGCGGATCGCGCTGGCTTACAAGTAGGGGATGAGATACTGGCTGTTGATGGTGAAGAGACAATTATCTGGCAACAGGTATCTCTACAAATGCTTAACCGGCTTGGTGAAACAGGAGAGCTTGTTCTCACAGTAGATCCCGAAGCTTCTTCTACCACACGTGATATTACTATTCCCATTCAAGGATGGCTTGGAAATGACATCGAACCGGATCCAGTGACCGATCTCGGGATCCTTAGGCTAGAAATACCCGCACTTATTGCTGAAGTCTTCACGGGTGGTCGTGGAGAAGAAGGTGGGCTGCAGGCTGGAGATGAAATCATCTCGGTAAATGATGAGCCGATTCTTGGGTGGTCGCATTGGGTAAGGGTTATCAGGAGTAACCCGGAACTAGCTCTGGATGTCATTGTCAAACGGGGAGAAAGTGAGATCGGATTAGTGATAAGGCCTGAACTTCAAAGGCTCAGAGACGGAGCATTAATTGGCAGTATTGGTGCTTCCGCCCAGGTTATCTCCATGTCTGAAATCGTGCGTCCGGAGATGCAGCGGCATATTAGCTTCAATGCTTTCACTGCTATTCGTCCGGCCCTACAGGATACTTGGGATAATTCGGTCTTCGTTCTTGATTCGGTTAAGAAAATGGTCATGGGTTTGATATCGTATAGAAATATCAATGGCCCGATTACGATCGCCCAAGTAGCAGGAGAAACTGCCACATACGGTATTGAGGTCTATCTGGGATTCCTAGCTTTATTAAGTATCTGTCTCGGAGTGTTTAATTTATTACCGATACCTATGCTGGATGGAGGTCATTTATTCTACTACACTGTGGAAGCCATCACACGGCGTCCAGTACCGGAACGAGTCCAAGCCTGGGGTTTGCAGCTGGGCCTGTCGTTGATATTCGGAATAATGGTATTAGCAATTTATAATGATATTAATCGCTTACTGTAATTAAGAATGAATTACTAACCCGCCATCAAGTAACAATCATATATTTGAGCATGTATTACAAATGAAGAAACTGGTTTTCTCTCTGCTGGTGGTTTTTGGGTTACCTAATTCCCTCAATGCGCAAAATTTTACGGTTGCTGACATTATCGTCGACGGTTATCAACGCATTTCCCCCGGTATTATCTATAATCTGTTGCCGGTGGGTATCGGCGATGAAGTTGGACCTGGGTCACCTGCGCTCATTATTCGGGAACTGGTTGCGTCCGAATATTTTGATGAGATAGAGGTTTCTCGAGAAGGCGACATCCTTGTGATTACGGTACTGGAAAGGCCGTCGGTTGCCGAGATTACTATCGAAGGTAATAGTGTACTCGAGACGGAAGATATCCTGGATAACATGGCTTCCGCCGATATCGCGGAGGGTCAGATATTTACTCGGGCTGCGTTAGAGGTTATTCGACAGGGTATTCAGGATGTGTACTCTTCACGCGGCCGCTATGGTGCTGATGTCGATGTCGAGGTAGAGGAACTGCCACGTAACCGTGTTGCGATAAGTCTTGAGATTAATGAAGGGGAAGAATCTAGGATTCGTAATATCAACCTCATTGGCAACAGCGCATTTGAAGAAGAAACATTACTGGACCTTTTTGAGCTGGGTACTAAACCCTGGTATATGTTCTTTAGTCGTAAGGATAGATATTCCCGGGAACAATTCACTGGGGATATTGAGCGACTTGAATCGTTTTATATGGACAATGGGTACGTCGAATTCAATATCGATTCAACGCCCATCTCCATTACTCCTGATCGTAAGGAAGTCTATATAACCGTCAACGTGAATGAAGGCTACCAGTACACGGTCAGCGCTGTCGATCTTGCTGGCGATTTAGTAGATGCCGAGAATTTGTTACGTTCAGCAATTTTTGTCAGACCGGGACAGATTTATTCACAACAACTTGTAACAGGTACTGAGGAAATCATGGTGCAGTTTCTCGGAAATCTCGGGTATGCCTTTGCAGAGGCTGAAGGGGTTCCCGAGGTCAACGAAGAGGACCAGACAGTGGAGGTTACTTTTTTTATCCAGCCAGGAAACCGCACTTATGTGAACCGTATTAATTATGCTGGTAACGTCTCGACGGCAGACGACGTATTGCGGCGAGAAATGCGTCAGCTGGAAAGTGCGCCGGCGTCAAGCTTACTCATTGAACAATCCAAAGTACGACTTGAGCGATTAGGATATTTTGAAACCGTAGAAGTTGAGACTACGGAGGTGCCCGGTACCGAAGACCAGATTGACGTAAACTATGATGTCACCGAACAGAACTATGGGGCGGTAAGTTTTCAGGTTGGCGCAGGCGGTATGGGTGATTTTTTTCTCAGCACAAGTCTACAGGCGCAGAACTTTCTTGGCACTGGCCGTACGGTTGGTATTGGCCTTAACAAGAGTCGATTTGTAGAAGGGGTAAATTTGCAGTATTTAGACCCTTTCTTTACCGCGGATGGCGTAAGCAGGGGCTTTAGTATTTTCGCCCAGAAAATGGACTCGCCATGGAACATATCGAGTTTTAATACTAGCTCGTATGGAGCTTCGTTGAACTTTAATTATCCATTGAGCGAAATCCAGGTGGTCGGTTTCGATGTTGGTTATACCCACACTGAATTGAGTTCAGGGTATGGATCTGTGCAGGAAATCGAGGCCAGCCCCACACTGATAGAAGGGGTCAATAAATACGTCATTAAGCCTTATAACTCGAACCCTTTCGCTGGGCCCATCGCAGACTCGGTTTTAGGCGACGTAGCGAATCTGACCGACATACAGTTGCGTAAAAATCCCGAACCGGGTTTCACAGATAAGTTCGGAGACACTTTCGATAATTTCACTATCTCGGGGAATTGGTCTAGGTTCACTCTGAATAGGGGCCAATTAGCTAATGATGGTTCCCTTCACCAGCTTGGGGTAGAAGTTACCTTGCCTGGCAGTGATTTAACGTACGCGCGTTTTAACTATACAAACCAGATTTACTGGCCTATTAGCCAGAGCAGAGAATGGGTAATTGGCTTACGTACAGCCATAGGTTACGGCATCGGCTATGGTGATTCTGACGAGCTGCCATTTTTTAATAATTTCTTTGCAGGCGGGTTAAGTACGAGTGGGGGTGTGGTTAGAGGTTATGAAGAGAATAGCCTGGGCCCTCAAAGTACAGCGGGAGCACGATATTTAACCCAGCGTGGTATCAGTCTCCTACGAGATGAAAATGGTGACTATGTGCGGCAAGAAGACGGAAGCGTGCGAGTGGATCCAAATGCGACGGGGTATGAGACGCAGCCAGTATTTAATCTAAGTGGTAACCCAATCTTAGATGCAGACGGTAACCCTCAGGTTGCTTTGGCAGTACAGAATTTCTATCTGGATGACGATTATGACAGTTTTGGTGGTAATATATTAACCACAGCGACCCTGGAACTATTGTTTCCTTTACCGTTTGTGCCGAATAGAAATCAAGTAAGGTCGGCTTTTTTTATTGACGCTGGGAATGTTTTTTCGTCAAATTGTACGGAAAGACAAAGGATGCTACGAAATTGTACTAATTTCGATGTAGGTGAGCTAAGGTATTCCGCGGGAATAAGTGTAACCTATTTGTCGCCTTTTGGGCCTTTAACTTTCTATTTGGCGACTCCATTTGGCGATAAAAAAGGTGATGACACGAAGTCTTTTGATTTTACTGTTGGATCGGGGTTTTAAGAAAAGCAGGACGTTATAAAGTTTAAGTCGAATCTGCTGAAAACCTTAAAAAGATTTGTAATTAACTATCAAGCAGATTGTAGGAATTGGAGAATTAACGTGAAAATATTCAAGAGCTTAATCATTTTTCTGAGTCTGGCTCTGTTATCGCAAGGTGCTTTTGCACAGGATACTAAGATTGGTGTCCTGAATGCGTTACAGGCTCTTTTTAACTCCGATGCGGCACGGGTATGGCAGCAGGGATTAGACGAAGAATTTAGCGTTGATGTAACCCGAGGCAATGAACTTGGAAACCAGCTGGCACAATTACAGGAAGAATTTCAACAGAATGAAGCAGTGATGACTGAAGAAGAAAAGCGTCGCGCAAATACGGATGCGCAAGATATACAAGTGCAACTGCAATTGATTCAGGAGCGTCTGCAGACATCATTACAGGAAAGGCAACAAGCGTTTCTGCAAAGCATGCAAGAAGAACTGGCTGCAGCCGTAACTGATGTTGTCGCTGAAGGTGGCTTCGACCTAATTCTAAATGTAGATAGTGCTCCTTATTTTGCACCTGTACTCGATATTACAGCCCGGGTGACAGCAAAACTTAATCAGGCAGCTCAATTTGGAGAGACTGAGGAAGAACAATAGGATATCAGCGGCCATTCAGGTAGTGTCAGGTGACAGATAATAAGAGTTATACACTTGGCGAAATAGCTGAACTGTTAAATATAAAACTGGTTGGTGATCAACTATGTGAGATCCATGGGCTTGGGACTTTAAAGTATGCAGCACCAGGTCAGTTAACTTTTTTAAGCAACCCTTCGTATATCAATCAACTCTCTTCTACTAAAGCGTCTGCTGTTATTATTGAAGAGAAATACGTTAACCTTTATTCCGGTAACGCTTTAGTTTCAGAGAATCCTTACGTTAGTTTTGCGGGTGCTACCGCATTATTTGCGACACCATCAAAAGTAGAATTAGGTGTACACAATTCGGCCCATGTGCATGACAGTGTGCAGCTAGCAGAAAACGTAAGCATTGGTCCGAATGTAGTAATAGAGGAAGGCGTTTGTATCGGAGTAAACACCACTATCGGTGCTGCCAGTTTTATAGGGAAAGGTGTAATTCTCGGCGATAACGGATGTTTATATAACAATGTAACTCTTTACCACGGTGTTACAATAGGTCGAGATGTAATTATCCATTCAGGCGCTGTCATCGGCGCCGACGGGTTTGGATTTGCCTCCGACAGAGGAAAATCGATAAAAATCCATCAACTGGGCAGTGTGGAAATCGGTGATGATGTGGAGATAGGCGCGGGAACTACAATTGATAGGGGTGCTATCGACAATACTGTAATCGAACAAGGTGTCAAAATTGATAACCAGGTTCAAATAGGGCATAACTGTGTAGTGGGGGCTCATTCAGTTATTTGCGGTTGTACAGCAATCGCTGGTAGTGTCACCATTGGGAAGCACTGTGTCATGGGGGGGGCTTCAGGAGCTGTCGGCCATATAACGATTGCTGATAAGGTCCAAGTGAGCGCTATGTCTTTAGTTAGTGGGTCCATCAAGGAAGCTGGTATCTATTCATCGGGCACTGGCCATATGAGGACTGGTGATTGGAAACGCAATATCGTTAGATTTGCGCAGCTTGATAGTATTACCAAGCGTTTAAAGGAATTAGAAAAGAAGAGCTGATTAGTAATCAGAGCGAAAATTGCGACAGGTACCGATGTTAACCAGAGACTGAACATGTTAGTAGACGTTCAAGAAATAAAAGAATACCTTCCTCAACGGTATCCGTTTTTACTGATCGACAGAGTTGTAGAAATGGAACTTGGTAAATCGATAGTTGCCTACAAGAATGTCACGGTTAACGAGCCTTTCTTTCAAGGACATTTTCCACACCAACCAATCATGCCCGGAGTGCTCGTAATCGAGGCTTGTGCCCAGGCAGCTGGTGTACTGGGATTCAAGAGCCAAAATAAGAAGCCTAAGGACGGATTCCTCTATTACTTCGTGGGCGCCGATGATGTTAGGTTAAGGAGACCGGTAGTTCCGGGCGATCAATTATGGCTTGAAGTAAATGTGATCACGAATAAGCGTGGTATCTACAAATTTTCGGCACGCGCATCTGTCGATGACGAACTGGTGGGCAGTATGAACATAATGTGCGCCGAACGACAGGTCGAGGTCGGCTAGCTTGAATCAGTTTTTTGTCCACAGGGTGATTTATGAGTCACTTGGAGCAGCTTTCAAGTGATAGATCCTAGCTCGAAGATCGATCCCAGTGCTAATGTTACGAAAGATGTAGACATAGGACCCTGGTGCATTATTGGTAAAAATGTATCTATTGGCGCTGGTTCGGTACTGGAATCTAATGTGGTAGTTCGAGCTAATACCCGTATTGGTTCCAATAACCGGTTTTTCCAGTTTTGCTCGGTGGGTGAAGACCCAGCAGATAAGAAGTTTGAAGGTGAAGAAACGTGGTTAGAAATTGGAAATGACAACATTTTTCGTGAGGGTGTAACTCTCCATCGCGGCACCGGGATAGGTAGCGGGATCACTCGCATCGGCTGCGATAATCTCATGATGCCCTACGTTCATATCGCCCACGATTGTACTATTGGCAGCCATGCTGTCTTTGCCAATAATGTGGGAGTCTCGGGTCATGTGCAAGTCGGAGACTGGGCAATACTTGGAGGCTATGCCGGTATTAATCAGTTTCTGAAGATCGGTTCTCATGCCATGGTCGGTGGAATGACCCATATTACCAACGACATACCTGCATATATGATTGTTAGCGGGCGTCCTGCGTCGGTGCGCAGCGTTAATGCTATTGGTCTTGAACGCCGGGGCTTTGATAAAGATACCATTGCTGAAATACGAGAAGCCTTTAAAATTATTTATAAGCGAAATTACAGCCTGCAGGAAGCCATCGACCAAATCAAAGCCATGCGGGAAAATTGCAATGCTTTGCAGGTTCTTATCGAGTCTCTAGAATCTTCTGAAAAAGGCATTCATAGGTAGAGTGACTAATAGTCGTCTATGACCCAACCCTTGCGATTCGGAATTGTTGCTGGCGAAAAGTCTGGTGACATGCTCGGCGCCGATCTTATCAAAGCGCTGAGAGAACATTATGCAGACGCAGAGTTCTTCGGTATCGGTGGCCCTGCAATGGTAGCGCTTGGCTGTCGGTCGCTGGTTCCAATGGACAGACTGTCAGTTATGGGGTTTGTAGAACCTCTAGGCAGACTGCCAGAACTGCTACGCATTAAGCACAAACTAGAGCGCGCTTTTATCGAGAATCCACCTGCCGCGTTTATTGGGATAGATTCACCTGACTTTAATTTGCGCTTGGAGACCAAGTTAAAACAAAACAAGATAAAGACTGTCCACTATGTCAGTCCTAGCGTATGGGCTTATCGTGCTGGGCGTATCTTTAAAATCAAAAGAGCAGTAGATCTTATGTTGACACTCTTTCCATTTGAGACAGCGATCTACGAAGAACACGAAGTCCCTGTGGCCTGTGTAGGCCATCCCCTTGCTGATCAGATCAGTTTCGATAATGACAAGGGCCAGAATCGACAGCAGTTCAATCTCGCAGATGGTGATAGGGTAGTTGCTTTATTGCCGGGTAGCCGCAGAGGAGAAATCAAAAGATTAGCCCCAGTATTTATCGCAGCCGCTATAGACTCACTTCAACAGTTTCCGGAGTTAAAATTCATACTTCCGGTTGCGGGAATGGAATCTAAAATTCAGCTTGATGAACTATTACTCAGTTTCAATATCCTTGGTAAAGATCAGTTCCAATTAGCAGAAAATTCTCAAGCTGCAATGAGCGCTTCCGACATGGTTTTGCTTGCGTCTGGTACGGCTGCACTAGAAGCAATGTTATTACGGCGGCCCATGGTGGTGTGTTACAAATTGGCCCCAATTACTTACGCTATCGCTTCACGCATGCTACAGGTACCCTTCGTGGCATTGCCAAATCTTTTGGCAGGAAAAGAATTGGTGCCAGAGTATGTACAGAAAGCTTGTACTTACGAAGCGTTAAGTAGGGAAATTTCGAGATTCATGTCGAGATCTGGTGAAAGTGATTCGATGTACCATAAAGTATTGAACGAATTTGAAGTAATTCATCGTGGTCTTCGTTTAGGGGGTTCTGTCAAGGCTGCGCAAGAGATTATGAATTTAATACGGGTGAGTTAACTAATTCGTATGGAGTGTCAAATTGTTCTAGACGAAACGGAAAATCTGTCCAGATTAGAGGCGGGAACAGATGAAGTGGGCCGGGGGCCACTAGCTGGCGATGTCGTGGCTGCTGCTGTAATCCTGGACTCCAGCAAGCGTGTTAATGGATTAGTGGATTCGAAGCAGCTCAGTGGGCGCCGTCGGGCGTATTTCTATTCACAAATTATCGAAAATGCTCGTAGTTGGGCAGTGGCTCGCGCTAGTGTTGTTGAGGTCGATCAACTCAATATTTTTCAAGCTAGCTTATTGGCTATGAGTCGTGCCGTAGATGCTCTCGATAAGAAACCAGACTTTGTTTATGTCGATGGTAAACATTGTCCGAAATGGAATTATCCTTCCAAGGCGATCGTTAAAGGAGACTCTTTGATACCTTCCATTGCAGCTGCTTCTATAATTGCTAAAGTCACTCGAGACCATGAGATGGAAGAGCTGGATAAAGTGTTTCCTGGCTACGGGTTTGCCCAGCACAAAGGTTATCCAACTAGTATGCACCTCAAAGCACTGCAAATCCTTGGACCATGCTCAATCCACCGACGATCATTTGGGCCAGTTGCTAAGTTAGTTAATATAACTAATTAGTTAAAACCGGAGCAGAAAATCCGATAGAAAAAGAGTATAGTAGCTCTTATACGTATGCGGTTTAAAAAGGATTGCGATTCTGCAAAATATCCAAACCGTTATTCTGTTTGCCAGCCGGTATTGAACGATCTGCATGTCTGAAAATTTAGCTACTCAGCCTTTCGCTCATCTACGATTACATACTGAATTTTCCATCACCGATGGCTTGGTAACCATTCCGCCATTGATGTCCCGCCTTCAGAAATTGCAAATGCCAGCAGCTGCAATCACTGATCTAGTTAACTTATTTGGCTTAATAAAGTTCTATAGCAACGCTGTAAAGGCAGGCATAAAACCGATTTGCGGTTGCGATATGATAATTGAGGATGATTCAGGTATTTGTACAAATTTGGTTTTATTAGTGAAAGACCGTGAGGGTTATCTGAATCTCACCCATTTAATCTCTGATCTTTACACAGATTCATCGAATCACAGTGAGCCAGTGCTGTCTATATCCAAGTTAGTAGGACGAACAGAAGGATTAATAGCATTATCAGGAGCGCAGCAGAGTAATATTGCAGTAGCGTTGCTTGCAGAGGAAGGGGGACGAGCCAGGCATTTACTAGGCAGGTGGCAAGATTTATTTCCAGAAAGGTTTTATCTTGAAATTCAACGAGTAGGCAAGATAGGAGAGCAAGGGTATATTGATGCGGTCGTAGCTCTGGCACTAGAAACTCAATGCCCTGTCGTAGCGACCAATAATGTGCGATTTATCGACCAAGGAGATTTTGATGCGCACGAGGTTAGGGTATGTATTAATGAGCGTCGCGCGCTCGATGATCCCCGCAGACCGCATAACTATACCGATCAGCAATATTTAAAAAGCTCTGGGGAGATGAATAAGCTGTTCGCGGACATACCGGAGGCGATTCAGAACGCATGGGAAATCGTTAAACGCTGTAATCTGAGCCTTGAGCTTGGTAAACCACACCTGCCCAATTATCCGATACCTGAAAATGTAGCGCTGGAAGATTATCTTTCCACATTAAGTTCCAATGGATTAAAACAGCGCCTTGAGGTGATGTTTGGAAACCTTACTCAAAGTTCTTTAAAGATTAAACCGTACCTCGATCGGTTGAAGATGGAGCTTAAAATTATTAACCAGATGGGGTTTGCTGGATATTTTTTAATTGTGATGGAGTTCATTCAGTGGGCTAAAGATAATGGCATACCAGTTGGCCCGGGTCGAGGATCTGGTGCGGGATCAATAGTTGCCTATGCCCTTGGGATAACTGATCTCGACCCATTGAAATACGATTTGCTTTTTGAAAGATTTCTCAATCCAGAACGTGTATCTATGCCAGATTTCGATGTAGATTTTTGCATGGAAGGCCGTGATCGGGTGATCCAGCATGTCGCTGAGTTGTATGGTAAGGACGCGGTGTCTCAAATAATTACATTTGGCACCATGGCGGCAAAGGCCGTGGTCAGGGATGTAGCCCGCGTACAAGGTAAGCCCTATGCTCTAGCGGACAAGCTATCCAAAATGATTCCTTTTGAACCTGGTATTACTTTAAAGAAAGCTTTAGACCTACAGCCCCTTCTAAAAGAGTTTATTGATAGTGATGAGGATGTTCAGGAAATTATGGAGATGGCCTACAAGTTGGAAGGTATTACCCGAAATGTAGGCAGGCATGCTGGCGGTGTTGTTATTGCTCCGACGAAGTTAACTGATTTTACGCCTCTATATTGTGATGAACCAGGTCATGGCTTAGTTACTCAATTTGACAAGACCGATGTAGAGACAGCAGGCCTTGTCAAATTTGATTTCTTAGGGCTTCGCACCCTAACTATTATTGATTGGGCGGTGAAGATGATAAATGCTCAACTAGATAAAGGAGCACCGCCTGTAAATATATCTTCCTTGCCACTTGACGATGAGGAGGTTTACCGCTTATTGCAACGGGGCGAGACGGTAGCTGTATTTCAGTTGGAATCACGGGGTATGAAAGACTTAATCAAGCGCCTTGTCCCTAACTGTTTCGAAGACATAATAGCCCTAGTGGCGTTGTTTCGACCCGGTCCGTTGCAGTCTGGGATGGTTGATGATTTTATCGATCGCAAACATGGGAGGACTCATGTGGTCTATGATCACGATGAATTGAAACCGGTACTTTCCAATACTTATGGGGTAATTCTTTATCAGGAGCAAGTAATGCAAATTGCTCAGGTATTAGCAGATTATACGCTTGGTGGTGCCGATATCTTGCGGAAGGCCATGGGGAAAAAAGCTCCTGATGAGATGGCGAAACAACGAGTTACATTTTTAAAAGGTGCTGAATCACGTGACATTGACGTGAAAACGGCAGAAAAAATCTTTAACTTGATGGAAAAATTTGCCGGATACGGATTCAATAAATCCCATTCAGCAGCCTATGCTCTCGTGTCTTATCAGACAGCCTGGCTTAAAGCTCACTACCCAGCTTATTTTATGGCTGCAGTACTTACGGCTGAGATGCAAAACACGGACAAGATTGTCACTCTCATTGATGAATGCCAAGACATGGGCTTAACAATTATCCCCCCTGACATTAATCAAGGCGAGTTTAATTTTGTCGTCAATGGTAGGGGAGAAATCGTATACGGTCTTGGTGCTATCAAAGGTCTTGGAGAAGGGCCGGTGGAGAATATTTTAAAAGCACGGGTAGAGGGACCATTTAACGAATTACTGGAATTCTGTTTAAGAGTCGATATCCGCTCTGTTAACGAACGTACTATAAAAGCATTGATTCGATCAGGGGCGCTCGATGGTCTTGTTGAGGGTGACATCGATTATTCGAGGGCATTTCTTTCAGCAACTTTGGCTGAGGCTATGCAGGCCGCTGATCAAAGGACCCGTAATCATGCAAGTGGAGTTGATGACCTGTTTGGCAATATTACTCCGAGAGAGATGATTAACGGCAATCCTCACCAATCTGGTTTCAGATTACGCCCTTGGACGGAGCAGCAACGCCTGATTGCCGAAAAGGAAACGCTCGGTTTATATCTTTCTGGTCACCCGATTAGAGAACATCTAACGGAGCTAAAACACATTACGACTGCTCGGTTAGCTAATGTGCGGCCCGAACGGGGTACGCAACTGGTGGCTGGGTTACTTCATGATTTTCGCACCATGAGAAGTCGGAAAGGTGACACCATCGCATTCCTGATTCTTGACGATTGCAGTGGCCGTTTCGAGGTGTCACTTTTAGCTAGGGAATATGAAAGATACCGGGATCTAATACAGAAAGACGAGATACTATTGGCAGAGTGCACCGTAACTGTCGATGATTACAATGGAAGTATTAAGGGTAGGGCAAAGCAATTGATGACGCTATCAGAAGTTCGTAGACGATTTGCTTACCGCTTGGCGCTGAATCTTAATGCGGCAGTATTGCAGGTGAATTTCTGTAAGCATCTTGCCACTATTCTAGAACCCTATCGCCAAGTTGAAATGAATACTGCCCAAGAGACGATTACTGTGACAGGAGATAAAGGTCTAATTACTAACGGCACCGGAGAAGCCTCCGATAAACGGGAGGGTTGTCAGATTGTGATCAATTATGAACGAGCGGGTTATACAGGGTGTATAATGTTAGGCCAGGATTGGCTTGTATTACCTACCGATGACCTTATTCAGAAGTTAAAGGTGGAATATGGTAAAGATAGGGTAGCACTTGAATACAGGCGGGGAATGACACTAAATTGAGCCCGGAAGCAATTGCTCTGAATTCTAATGGATCCAAATTACCTCGAATTTGAACAGCCTGTTGCAGAGCTGGAAGCTAGGATCAGCGAATTGCGCTTGGTTGGCGCTGACAGCGAGGTGAATATCAATGAAGAAATTCAGCGCTTAAAAGATAAGAGCAACAAGCTGACGGAAAAAATCTATTCCAAACTTACTCCTTGGCAAATATCCCAGGTTGCACGCCATCCGATGCGACCTTATACACTAGATTATATAGAACATATTTTTACGGAATTTGAAGAATTACACGGAGATCGACTTTTCGCTGATGACCAAGCATTGATAGGTGGCTTAGCTAAGCTAGAGGGTCGTCCGGTGATGGTGCTCGGCCATCAAAAAGGTAGGGGTACCAAGGAAAAAGTGCGACACAATTTTGGTATGCCACGACCAGAAGGTTACCGAAAAGCTTATCGGTTAATTCAGTTGGCCGAAAAATATAAATTACCGGTGTTAACCTTTATAGATACACCAGGGGCATATCCGGGCATGGATTCAGAGGAAAGGGGTATAAACGAAGCAATTGCCGAAAATATGGCGATGATGTCACGTATTCGGACACCCCTGATTGCAACTGTAACCGGTGAGGCTAATTCAGGCGGTGCTATCGCCATTGGTGTGGCTGACCATCTCAACATGTTGCAGTATTCAACCTACACTGTCATCACGCCAGAAGGTTGTGCCACTATTCTTTGGAAATCCGCCGATCATGCAGCAGCCGCTGCAGAAGCGATGGGAGTGACCTCAGAACGATTAAAGCAATTAGGGATTGTCGACGAGATAATACAGGAGCCACTTGGTGGTGCTCACCGGGATGTTTCAATGACAGCCGAGAATATTAAAAGAGCGCTGCATGAACAGGTGGAGCGCCTGATGGTTGCGGATATCGATAACCTTGTGGCGCATCGTTACCAGCGCTTAATGAGCTACGGTATATCAAGCGGCGACTAGATCCTCTTTATTTCGACCTACTAACCCAATAACTTTTGTGCAATTCTTGCAAGGGATAGCACCAAATTACTTAATTTTACGGTGATCGGCTGGCGCCATGAATTTTAACGTAGAAAAATTCAATACTATCCTGCAATCAATGCCACATTGTGACTCTATCGTGGTGGGCTTGAGTGGAGGAATTGATTCCGTAGTTCTACTGCAGGTGCTGCATTCATTAAAGAAACAGGGGAGGTTGGATATCCCGCTTCGTGCGCTGCATATTCATCACGGTTTACATATAGACGCTGATGCTTGGAAGGCTTTTTGTGAAAAGTTTTGTGCGGGGCTTGATGTGCCTTTGGAAATTAGCGAAGTACACGTTGAAATTACAGAGCCTAGAGCTGTCACTGGATTGGAAAATGCCGCCCGGAATGCTCGTTACCGCGCTTTTGAATCAAGTTTGGAGATAGGTGAAGCCTTATTGTTAGCTCATCATCTCGACGATCAGCTCGAGACATTTTTACTGCGTTTGATGAGGGGGGCTGGTATACGGGGTTTGGCGGGCATGCCCAGATATCGTTTGTTGGCTAATAGTTTTCTCTTTCGGCCATTGCTTGATTTTGCTCGTGAATCGCTGATCGACTATGCGCGCGCATGCGGTCTCGAATGGATAGAAGACAATTCTAACCAGGATGTCCGTTTCGATCGCAACTACTGCCGTCACAAGCTACTTCCGCTTATAGAACAACGCTGGACTAATTATCGGGAATCTTGGAATAAGTCCCTGATACTATTGGGAGAAACCGATGAGCTGCTCAAGGAATTAGCAGAAATTGATTTGAACTTTACAGTGAGGGACCGGGTTGATGTGATTGGACAAAAACAGTTATTGAGGCTTTCAGACGCTCGCCGCCGTAATGCTCTGCGCCGTTGGTTCGGTCTCCTCGGTTTGGAAAAACCAGGTTGGAACCAGTTACAACAACTGAGTCACACGGTGGCTTCAGCTGATGCAGGAGGGTTCGCGGCGCTAAGCTTTGGAGCCTGTTTGCTTTATTGTTTTAAGGGAAATTTATATGCCCTCCGTAGATCGCAAGATTTTGATAACACACAGAAATTAACTTGGCAATTGGAAAAAAGATCTAAACTCGAGTTATCGGGTAATGGAATATTACGGGCTGAATCAGTATTAGGGTCAGGCATTCGTGCGTCTAATATTTGTAGTCTGAACATAAAATACCGAACGGGCGGGGAAGCATGCCAGCTTGTCGGGCGTCCTACGAAGCGATTAAAGAAATTACTGCAAGAGGAAGAGGTATTGCCCTGGTTACGTGAACGACTGCCTCTGTTATACCTTGAAGATGATCTTGCTTGCATTCCTGGCATTGGGGTAGCAGAGCGCTACGCTGCTCCATCTAATGAACAAGGCCTTTTGATTAGCTGGGAAGCGCCGGATTTTAGTCTAAGCAGGAAATAGCTAGGTTTATCGAATTTGTCCTAAGTTTGTTCTGACTAGTTGCTTCTGGTAAGCTGTAGTTCCATCTGGAAGAGTCAGTGCCTAACTGATTCGAACTAATAAGATGGGGCCTTAATGACTCGCTATATCTTCATCACGGGCGGTGTAGTTTCTTCACTTGGTAAAGGTATTACCTCGGCGTCTCTTGGTGCTATTCTCGAGGCCCGCGGCCTTAAGATAACGATGCTCAAACTGGATCCCTATATCAACGTGGATCCGGGTACCATGAGCCCGTTTCAACATGGAGAGGTATTTGTTACTGAAGATGGAGCTGAGACCGATCTAGATCTTGGGCACTATGAGCGGTTCAGTCGAACCACAATGTCGCAGAAAAACAATTTTACCACCGGTCGGGTATATGAAGAAGTACTCAAGTGTGAACGGCGTGGTGACTATCTCGGTGCCACTATCCAGGTAATTCCGCACATTACCGACAAAATCAAACAGAGAGTGATAGATGGGGCAGGCGACACCGATGTGGCATTGGTTGAAATCGGTGGTACTGTAGGAGATATAGAATCTCAACCGTTCTTGGAAGCGATACGTCAGCTTCGTGTTGAATTAGGTTCTTCTCGGGCATTATTTCTGCATTTGACCCTGGTACCTTATATCAGCACGGCTGGCGAAACCAAAACTAAACCTACCCAGCACTCCGTAAAGGAGCTGCGCTCGATTGGTATTCAACCCGATATCTTGGTTTGTCGTTCTGAACAGGAGATTGATGAGTTAGCCCGTAAAAAGATAGCATTGTTTACCAACGTCGAACTTCCAGCTGTGGTATCGCTACCTGATACAGATTCTATCTATCGTATTCCTTCTATCCTTGGAGCGGCAGGACTGGACCAAATAGTGGTTGAGAAGCTGTGTTTGGATTGCCCAAAGGCGGATTTTTCGGAATGGGACCGGGTAGTCGACGCTGAACTGCATCCTCATCGGGAGATTAAGCTAGCTATGGTGGGCAAGTACATGGACTTACTCGATGCGTACAAATCTTTAAACGAAGCTATTACTCATGCTGGAATTCAAACTCGTACCAAGGTAAATATCAATTATATTGATTCCACCGATGTTATAGAAAAGGGCACTGGTCTGTTAGAGGGTCATGACGCAATCCTTATACCTGGGGGATTCGGAGAACGGGGCTTTGAAGGTAAGATTCTGGCTACTCAGTACGCCCGAGAGAACAAAATTCCTTATTTGGGCATTTGTCTCGGCCTACAGGCCGCTGTTATAGATTACGCTCGTAATGTGGTAGGTTTGGACGGAGCTAATAGCACTGAGTTTGACAAAAAATGCCAGCACCCCGTAATAGCGTTGATCAGCGAATGGACCACGATAACGGGCGCCACTGAGGTTAGAGATGAAAATTCAGATCTCGGTGGCACGATGCGACTAGGTGGGCAGGAGTGCACTCTTGATAAGAA
>Ga0209034_10000181_pt1 | contig 32372 bp, 30 predicted proteins | sample MarorgKNORR_S2LV_2_FD_188219 | JGI IMG/M metagenome (GOLD analysis project Ga0209034, IMG submission 188219) | Marine microbial communities from the Southern Atlantic Ocean, analyzing organic carbon cycling - 250m_A/KNORR_S2/LV (SPAdes) (version 2) | ecosystem: Environmental > Aquatic > Marine... | reverse complement strand
AGTTTCTTCAGAATTTAATATCTCGTTGCTGAGAGAACTTTTTTTGGCGTCGGCCACCTTTATGGATTCTAATATTTCTCTGTAAGCCTGCCTGCGATCTGTTATGTCTTTGTCGTATGACTCTCTGATACTTCTGTGACCCTCTTCGCCAATGCTAGTCTGACAAAGCGGACATAAGGTTTCACTAGTGCTGGATGCTCCTATCAACAATAGTTTTTGCCTAATATCTTCACCTTCGGATTTCTGTCTCTCGGCCTCACTGTTCAAATCTGCGGTATGTAAAAGCAGGTTCTCGTATAATTGTTTGGTTTCATTGAGTTTGGTCTGGCTTTTTTCAAGTTCTGATGACAATGAGAGTATGTCAGACTTTCTCTGCAATAAGTCGGGGTGTGATTCAGCAAGAGGTTTCAGATTGTTTTCAATCTTAGAACGTACCTGACTGATTTGTGTAGATAAAGTCTGTTCTTGATGTTGTATATTTTGGTAAATTAGGTCTCTCTGGTGCGTTATTGCATCGTGAATCTGTTTGGTTTTGTCTAATTGTTCTATTTGCGATTTGTATTCTTTCAATCGATTCAAGGCTGATTCAATTTCATGGGATGTCGCAATGGTATTTTTCCAGTCCTGGACGCGTGATGAAATCGTTGTTATTTGTGAAGTTATACGTTCGAGTTCCTCGGTGTATCGTGAGATATCTCCCTCAAGTTCTATTTGTTGTTTTTGCAATCCCAATAAATCGTTGACCTGTTGCCGTAGATTGTCTAATTGGTTTGTTTTCTCTGATGAGGCCTTTTCTAATTGTGATAGTTCTACGGTAACATGGGCCAAATCTTTTGTAGGATCGCCTATGTCATTTAATTGTTGTTGAAGGGTTTCTATCATTCCTTGGGAATATGATATTTCCGATTCAGACTCGCGTATCTTGTCACGGGCTCGTTTTTGAAGCTCCTCGTAAATTTGCAAGCCTAGGATATCAGCTAATAAGTTCTTACGTTCTCCAGGAGTTTTACTTGTAAACTCGTCAGATCTGCCTTGCATTAAAAAAGCCGAGTTTATAAATGTGTCGTACTCCATGCCTACGATCTGGTTAATCTTGGTTTGGGTTTCTCGGATAGTATTAGCGGAGATCGTTAAGGCATGATCCGCATCTAGTATCTGCAGCTGTAGGTCAGAAGCACCACTGCGAGATCTGCCGCGACTCCTAGTATGACTGCGAATAACTCGGTACTGCAGATCTCGGGATAAAAATTCGAATTCTACTCTACATTCATCCGAACCGTATGAGATAAGTTCATCTTGTGTTTTACCTCGTGCTGTCCCCCAAAGACACCACGTTATGGAATCAAGTAGAGCTGATTTACCGTGCCCATTCTCACCACAAAGACACGCCACGTGTATGCCGTCGAAGTCTAGTGTAGGTACGTCCTCACGGTAGCATAAGAAATTTCTTACATTTAAGCGTTTTGGTATCAATTGGATGAATAGTCCTTGAGATTTGTTAACATAACAACATTATCAAATAAGAGCAATGATAATCGCAAGATGCTATTATCATATATGAAATATACAGGTTTAGGATAAATGACAAGACCATCTGATTTCGTGCATGTGATAACAGGTTGTATTTAGTTCGACTATAACAATGGGGATGAAATGTTTGACACTCTTAGCGAAAAGCTTACAGGGATATTCAATTCTCTATCCAGTAGAGGCAGGGTTACTGAGAAGGATATAGATGAAGCCCTTAGCCAGGTAAGGCGTTCATTACTAGAAGCAGATGTTAACTTTCGGGTCGCAAGAGATTTTGTGGTGGCGATAAAAGAAAAAGCTTTGCATTCTGATGTCTTAACTAGTTTGACTCCCGGACAGCAAGTAATAAAAATAGTGCATGAGGAACTCACTGGGATATTAACTAGTGGAGATCACAATTTGACTCCATCGAGTCAGTTGCCTTCGGTATTGATGCTAGTTGGTTTACAGGGAGCGGGTAAAACGACTACTGCGGCTAAGCTTGCACTGCACATGCGTAAACAAGGTCATAGCTGCTTACTTGTCGCTGCGGATCTGAAGCGTCCTGCTGCTATCGAGCAATTACATTCGCTAGGACGGCAACTGGATGTGCCGGTTTATTCAGAAGATCCAACAACTTCTACTCCGTTGAAAGTCGCCCTTTCTGGAGTGAAACAAGCTGCGCAAAATGGCAATACTTGGGTGATTGTGGATACAGGGGGGCGTATACAAATAGATGATGAACTTATGCAGGAGCTGACCGATATCAGAGAAGCTATAAACCCTCACCAGACTCTATTTGTATTGGACGCAATGACTGGTCAAGAAGCAGTAAACGCAGCTAAAGAGTTTCATGATCGAGTCCAACTATCCGGATTAATCATGACAAAATTGGATGGCGACGCCCGCGGTGGTGCAGCGTTGTCGGCGACTCAAGTAACCGGTGTGCCAATAAAATTTGTAGGTGTTAGTGAACGTCCGGACGGATTAGAAGTTTTTCATCCGGATAGGATCGCTTCGCGGATTCTTGGTATGGGTGATGTGCTGAGCCTGATAGAAAAAGCTCAACAGACAGTCGATGAAGATGAAGTAAAAGTGATGGAGAAAAAGTTGCGGCAAGCAACTTTTGATCTGGATGATTTCCTGCAACAGATTCAGAACGTGAAGAAAATGGGATCATTATCTCAGATTATGGACATGCTCCCTGGGATGGGACAAATGGGTAAGCAAATGCCAGGTAATTTTGATGACTCTCAGATGAAAAAAATTGAGGCGATAATACAGTCTATGACGTCTGAAGAGAGGCATCATCCCGAGTTGATTAATGGTAGTCGCCGTAGAAGAATTGCGACGGGAAGTGGTACAACAGCTCAAGACATAAACTTGCTATTGAATCAATTTAAACAAACTCAGAAAATAATGCGTCGCTTTGCAAAAACCAAGAATCCTAGGGCCTTGATGAACATGTTTAAGTAGCATAAAAATGAGATATGCGAGTTAGCTAAACTAGGGATTGTCTTAGTGCGCCGAAAAGATATGTAGTTGCGTATGTACGCCAGGGGGACCATTTCTTAGCAAAGTCCTTTACGACTTCTTCTGTTTGTAGGGTATCTTCAAAATAATGCTTTGATATGATTTTACGAAGGGCTAGGTCTCCACTGGGGAATGAGTCTAATGATCCTTTTCCGTTAGCTAATGCCCAGTGAGCAGTCCATTCACCAACTCCACGGATTCCCATGTAATGTTTTATTACTTCTTCGTCGCTAAGATTGGGTTCTGGATGCAGTGCTGAAGCATTATCAAGCGCTAATTTTGCTATTCCACTTATATATTCAGCCTTGCGGCGACTAAGTTTTAATTTCATCAAGGTCTCTATATTTAGGGCTGTTACAGTTTCTGGTGTTGGAAAGCAGAAAAATGGAGTTCCTTTAATCACTCGCTTTGATCCGTATGTTTCGATGAATGTTTTTCTTATAGAATTCGCTATATTATTCGATATCTGTTGACCCAGGATAGCTAGCACAAAGGATTCGAAAATTGATCCTTTCATTGGTACGTGAAGTCCGTGTTGGGCCGTAACAATTCCGTTGAAGAAATGGTCCTCTGATATCATGCTATAAAATTTAGATAGATCCTGGTCGCAGCCCAGTACCCACTCAATCTGAGCCACTGATCCTGTGATTTCTGTGGCGTTCAGTTCAGTTCCAGTCAATTCTAGAGATAGTTTAGGCTTGCTAGTACTTCCTATGGATCTTACCGATGCGAATATGATATTGCTGTTGATATTCAATAATCGTTCGTATGTTGGTGTTCCCTTATCGCCTTGAGTATATGTTGCAGGGTAAATCGCTCCGAATCCAGCTGTACGCTCGAAGTTGTAAGGAGGAGTTGGTGATATAGTTGTTGTTTTCGTAAGCATGTTTGACTTATATGCGCTGGGTTTCAAGGGATGTGTATATAGCACCTGTAGGTTTTAAAACACTTTCAACAATATGGATATCTGACACAATCCAATCCCCACATTCGCCTATAGTTATAGATCCTAATTCCTGTCCAATTGCTGTCATGGTCTTTTCGCTCGCTTGTCTTCGGGCTCTGCCAAGGGTCATGTGAGGGTTAAAGGGACGTTGGTCTGCCGGGAATCCTGCAGAGCTAATCTGGGATTCAACGGCCTGTTGTAATAGTTGTAACTTTTCCATGTCCCCTTGTAATCCAGCCCATAGGATTTTAGGGTGGGACGTATTGGGAAACGCACCTAGTCGGTATAACTGGAGTTTGAATTTGCTATGTTGGAATTGATCGATAGCATAACCTATCCGTTCAGTTAGTACGCTTATATCACCATTTGGTATATTGCCCAAAAATTTCAATGTTAAGTGAATACCTGTGGGGTCAACCCATTTTACTTCTGTGGGAAATCTTTCAGAGAGACTCTTTATGACAGAATTTAAAGCATGTTTGTATTCATCTGGAGGAATTAGCGCTACGAATACTCTAATCATAGTATCTATTTGCAACTTCTCAATTTAGATCGTAAGTTGCCTAATTCTTTATACCAGTGAGACAGATCATATATGGAATATTGAGCATTTGCCGGGCTAGGGTTGGGTGTTACAAAAATCTGACTATCTCCTACCTTTAGTTCTTGAATGCCAAGCTTGGGAGAGATATTGAAGCCTTCAGTATTTCGGTGGAAAAATTTATATCCCATCACACCTTGGAAGGCTATTATAAGGGGTTGGTATTCAAGTAATAGTTGGTTTGCTCGTGGTACCCATTTTTGGAAATCTTTTGCCGTTAAGTCCTTTACTTGTGGAGTGGGACGTTTGACTAGGTCAGTAAATCCTATCCCGTAATCTATAGCTTTATAATCCGTTTCAGTGGATAACTCCGTATCTATAATCCCTGATAAGTTGAGAGCTTTCCAAAACCGATTACGCGGATTGCCGTAGTAATGTCCAATCCTGATTGAGTGAGGTGATGGATTTAGACCTACAAAAACGATGTCTAAGCCGTGTTTCAGATAATCTGGTAGAGTTTCGATCCCTTCAATTGTGAAAGGTTCATTGGAGTTCATAAAATTATTCTATGCCAAGAATGTCAGATATATTAGTTCCGAGGATTTTGTTTAGGTCGTCCACGTTTATTTCTGATGATTCTATATGTGAGATTGCTTTTGAAGGATCTAGCAGTGGATAGTCTGAGCCAAAAATGATTTTTCCACTACCGATTATATTCTTAATGACAGGGAATATATTGCTTTCATACAGGTACGGGGTGGCCGCCGTATCGAAATAAACATTCTTCAGAGATTTCAAGACTTCAGGCATGAATCCATATAGGGGAAGGCCGCCTCCAAGATGTGCACAGATTATGACGTTATCAGTGAAATTGTTTATAAAGCTCCAAATTTTATCGGGGGTTGTAACCCCTTTTCCAGGATATAAGTGGCCAACAGGTTCTGAGCAGTGTACTACAATTGGCATTGCTAATTTATGTGCTTCATCCATTATGGGTCCAATGCTGTCAAAACTGGCTATATCAAATTCTTGTGTATCCGGGTGTAGCTCCCCGATACCTCTTAATCCTAAGCTATAGCACTCCTGTATTTCTGATATCGCTTCATTTCCCCATAGAGGATTTACAGAACAATATCCTATTAGCTTGTCAGGATATTTTGACACTATGTCAGCTATGTATCTATTGCATTCCCTCGCTAAATCTATGTTTACCCAGCCCATACCCATAACTATAGATTTATCGATGCCATTTTGCGACATAGATGCCAGCAAATCTTCTATCTGTGCGAACTTGTATCCGCTCTGTGGGAATAAATTAGAAAATGTTGAGTCAGCAGTACGCAATTCACTTTGTCTGTTAATGAAGTCTGGCGGGAATATGTGGCAATGGCTATCAATTAACATTCTGTGATTATCACCGTATAAATTAGATATACTAGCAGATTGATTTTAATTAGCTTCGGATCTGTCCGGTTCCTCTAACTAGCCATTTGTAGGACGTAAGTTCGCGAAGTCCCATTGGTCCACGAGCGTGAAATTTTTGTGTGCTTATACCCACCTCTGCCCCCATCCCAAACTCAGCGCCGTCGGTAAACCGAGTACTGGCATTTAAATACACCGCACACGAATCCACTTCATTGAGGAAACGAGCAGCAGATTCAGTATCTTCAGTGACTATAGCGTCTGAATGACCTGACCCGTATGTAGCTATATGATCTATCGCAGACTCAACAGAATCAACGATTTTTACAGCGGCGACCAATGATAGAAATTCTTTACCCCAATCATCTTCCATTGCTTCCTTGAGAATTATGCCAGTTATCTCAGGATTTAAAATCTCTAGGGACGATGGATCACAGTGCAGTTCCACTTGATACTCTGATAAGTCTTTTGCCAGCAGAGGAAGTAGTTGTGAGGCAATATTGGAATGTACCAGGATAGTGTCTAGTGCATTGCACACAGTGGGTCTTTGAACTTTAGCGTTTACTATAATTGCTCGAGCCATATCCAAATCCGCGCTATCGTCGACATAAGTATGGCATACCCCAATTCCTCCTGTTACAACCGGCATAGACGCATTGTCAGATACAAAACGTATGAGAGATTCCCCTCCTCTGGGAATTAGTAGATCAACGTGATTCTTCAAGCCGAGTAGTTCCGTAACTAAAGCACGGTCTGGATTGGAAATGTATTGCACCGCGCTTGTCGGTAATCCAGCGTCTAATAGGGACGAGTGGATAGTATCGACTAATGCAAGGTTCGAGTTTATGCTTTCTGAGCCGCCCCGCATCAAGCAGGTGTTTCCAGATTTAACACATAAAGCAGATATGTCCACTGTTACATTGGGTCTGCTTTCGTAAATACTAGCGATAACTCCCAAAGGGACGCGACGTTTTTCTAGTGATAATCCATTGTCCATATGACGTGTTTCTATCGTTTCTCCTATAGGATCATCTAGTTGAATTATGTTGCTCAGATCTCCCGCTATATCTTGTAATCGCGCATTATTAATGAGGAGTCGATCCAGCAAAGCTTCGGACATGCCTTTAGTTTTAGCTATGCTATAGTCCTCCTGGTTTGCTTCTAATATTTCTGCATTATTGTTGGCCAGACGATCTGCTAGGGATTCTAGGACTAAGTTTCTTGTTTCATTACTAGAATTTGACAGTATTCGAAAGGCAGATTTAGATTCCTCAGCCATCCGGATCAAATGGGTTTTGTCTACCAGTTCAGCCATTTCAACGGGGTCTCCTTTTTGTATATGCTCAGTTAGATGAGCACTAAATTGTTTCTGTGTACGACCTCTTGGCCGTAGTCGTATCCAAGCACTTCTTGGATTTGATCGGATTTAATTCCTTTAATTCTAAGTATGTCATCAGAGTTATAGTTGCTTATACCACAAGCGATTTTGTCTTTTTGGGAATCTAACACATAAACTATGTCACCTCGCTCGAAGGTGCCGTTTACATTTAGAACTCCTGCAGGCAGCAGGCTTACTCCATGCTGCTTTAGAGCTAGATTAGCTCCGTTATCAATGATGATGGCTCCAGAATCTGTATCTCCCATCATACTCAATAGCCATCTTTTTCGTGCTTCAAGTTTCTCGGTTGCAGGGTGGAATTTAGTTCCGATGTTTTCATTGTTGAGTGCTTTTAATATCGCATCATCTTGATGTCCATGACACATTATCATTGGAATACCGGATGTGGTCACTAATTGGGCCGCCTCGATTTTGGTTGGCATGCCGCCTCTTGCCCAGGGATTAGTGTGTTCACCTGCAGCGGATAATATGGAATCGTCAAATGTTTTTACATCCGATATCAGATTCGCATTTGGGTTTGTTCTAGGATCTGCGGTATATAGACCATCAGTGTCTGTTAGTATTAATAGCAGATCTGCGTCAACTAGGTTAGAAACCAAGGCAGATAATCGGTCATTGTCTCCGAATACTTCGCCTATTTCATCTACCGCCACAACGTCATTCTCATTGATTATTGGAACTACACCAATATCTAAAAGAGCTAATAATGTATTCCTAATATTAAGATATGATTGCCTGTGGGATAAGTCATTGGTAGTTAGCAGCGTCTGGGCCACCTTAACGCCTCGTTCATCAAAAAGATTCTGGTACTGATGGAACAACTCTCCTTGGCCAACAGCAGCGTATACTTGCCGGCTAATTATATCTTTGTTGGCATATTGATCGATTTTTGAACCTATAGCAGCTCTTCCAGCAGCGATTGCTCCAGAAGTTACAATCAAAACCTGAGAGTGGTATTTTTCGATGGCAGTCGTAATTTGTCTTACCAATTTCGCCATTGTTGGGCCATCTAAACTATTGTTAGATGTATTACCGCTAAGAACGCTAGTTCCGATCTTGACGACAATTCTGTTATATGAAGAGGTACTATAAGGAGTAGACATATTTTTCTAGCACGTCGTCTGATGTGGAGATTTACAGTCGATCTCGCAAGACTTGTAATGTTGACTAGGGGTTCGGAAGCAATTATAGCATGGGATTTATTATCTATTAAGAAGTGGACCGAAGAGGATTTATAGATGATTTGTGCTGTTATTTCGTGTGTTGTCCACTTGTAGTGTGGGCAACTTATCAATAGAATTGTCAGGGGACTGGATAATTCCAGCCCCTTAGTCGTGTGCTACGATAATTGTTGCATATTCTGTAAGGTGACCTTTAAATGCCCCTTGACGAAATATTGGAATCTCTCTCTAGCCATATCTGGGATAGCGATGTTCCGGTAGCACCGTCCAAAGAAAAGGTTACTGTGCGGAACGGGGCTCGAACAGCTTACATTGCCGCTGCTTATAAACGAACGGGCCTGCCAACCCTGATTTTGACACCGAGACCTGAAGATGCCCGCCGGTTGCATGATCAGTTGCTGACGTATCTAGGTGATTCGTATCCGATCCATATATTCCCGTCTTCGGATGTTCTGCCTTTTGAAAGATTGGCAGTTGATTTGACTACTAGTCATGAACGCTTATCTGCTTTGTCAGCTCTGTGGGAATCTAGTCATGAAGAAATAGTTCAACAACCGATTGTTATAGCTCCGGTTGTAGCTGTGTTAAGGAGTGTTTTCTCCCCCGAATTCTTATCAAGTGTGTTGTCTCGTAGCCCCTATGGAAAGAGTTTGAAAGTCGGTGAACGTATACCAAAAGTAGAAGACTTACTGCAATATTGGGTGAGTCTCGGGTATCGAAACCAACCGTTAGTTGAATCTCCTGGAGAATTTAGTCATAGAGGTGGGATACTGGATATTTTTCCAGTTAATCATAGTCTTCCAATTAGAATTGAATTGTTTGATGACGAAGTAGATACCATACGTGAGTTCGATCCCATATCTCAGAGGTCAAGCAGGAATGTGACTTTATTTACAGTTATACCTGCGAAAGAACAGTTGCCTAGTCTAACTGATCGATTAGAGATAGATGCAGCTATAGCTCGCCTGCAATTTGATAGATGTAACCAAGATACCAGAGATAGAATCGAAGATGATTTGGTCTCGTTATTTTCGGAATCAGATATAGAAACCTTGCATTTATACAATGGATTAGTTAATCGAAGTAGTATTCTGGATTACTTGCCCACTAATGGACTGTTGGTAGTAGATAGAGAATCTCAAGTGGAATCCGAAACATATGACGTACAAGAAAAATATGCGCGTATGAGGGAAAGTCGAGAAGGGAGAGGAGAATTACCCGGGAATTTTCCAGCTCCCTATTTGGATTGGTCTACTGTCTCGAAATCCGTAGATTCTTGGCCAGGTCACAAACTCAATGTGCAGAGTATTTTGTCAGGCGAAGTTGATGAATTGTTTGCGGATGCCGGTCAATTTTATGGAAGGATGGATGATCTAACAGATTATCTGAATGCCGAACAGAAACTAGGTAGTGCGATCTTTATAGTCAGCCAACATTCGTCTGGAAGGATAAAGGAGATTCTTAGTGATTCAGGGGTAGTAACCACTAATTACGAACATTTAGACACCGAACGGACTATTGAGGCGGGACAAATTTATCTGATGAATGGGAGTTTAAGCGAAGGATGGAAAGCTCCCTGGAAGCAAATATCATCGCAAGCAAACCTGATCCTGTTGACTGATTATGAGCTTTTTGGCACCTCCAAGCGTACGAGTAATCGACGTGTGGTTAGACATACGTCAAATGAAAATCATATTGCTTTAGCTGATTTGATACCTGGGACCTATGTTGTTCATATAGACCATGGGGTTGCGAGATTTGCCGGTATGACTAACATGGGCGACGAGTCAGCACAGAAAGAGTACCTGGTTTTAGAGTACGCGGACTCTGACAAATTATATGTTCCAACGGATCAATTGGATCGAGTAAGTTCATATATCGGATCACAAGACCAAACGCCTAACTTAACTCGTTTAGGCACTGCAGAGTGGGCTAGGGTAAAAGAACGAGTCCGCGAATCGACAAGAGAGATTGCACAGGAATTGATCCAGTTATACGCAGAAAGGAAAATGGCGGTAGGACACAGATTCACAGATGATACGGTGTGGCAATCGGAATTAGAGGACTCCTTCCCATTTCAGGAAACACCTGATCAATTAGAAGCGATAGATCAGGTTAAGAGTGATATGCAGCAATCACGCCCCATGGATCGCCTGATTTGTGGTGATGTTGGATATGGTAAAACCGAGGTCGCACTACGAGCTGCCTTTAAGACTGTATCAGAAGGAATGCAAGTTGCAGTGTTAGTACCGACTACGGTCCTAGCACAGCAACATTATGCTACGTTGTCTGAGCGGTTAAGCCCGTATCCGGTCAATGTGGAAGTTTTAAGTAGGTTCCGAACCGGTAAAGAACAGGAAGATGTGATTGCACGTATGGATTCTGGAGAAGTCGACATTGTTATCGGAACACATCGACTACTCCAAAAAGATGTGCGCTTCAAGAATCTAGGTTTAGTAGTAGTGGATGAGGAACAAAGATTTGGTGTGTCTCATAAAGAAAAATTTAAGGCTTTGCGTAAAGAAGTGGATGTTCTAACTTTAAGCGCAACCCCTATACCGAGGACTCTCCATATGGCTCTTGCGGGTATAAGGGACATGAGTATTATTCGGACACCACCAGAAGCTCGATTGCCAGTAAAAACGTTTGTGTCTGAATATAGTGAGGACATCATTAAAGAAGCGATCTTAAGGGAGTTAGAACGTGGGGGCCAAGTATTTTTCCTGCATAACAGAGTGAGGACAATAGATCAAAAAGCTGCTGAGTTGTCCGAATTAGTTCCTGAAGCCCGTATTGTGGTTGGTCACGGGCAGATGAATGAGGATGATCTTGAGACCGTCATGACAGATTTTGGTAACTATAGGGCTGATGTTTTAGTTTGTACTACCATCATTGAATCAGGTATAGACATGCCCAATGTGAATACCTTGCTAATAGACCGAGCTGACCGCTTTGGGCTGTCCCAGCTTTATCAATTACGAGGACGGGTCGGTAGAGGAGAACATAGAGCATATGCATATCTCTTGATGCCGGCTGGCAGAAGAGTCACAGAAACAGCAGAGCAACGTGTTGAAGCAATATTAGAGGCGTCAGAGTTAGGTTCAGGGTTTCGGATATCTATGAGGGATATGGAGATTCGTGGAGCTGGTAACCTGTTAGGTTCAGCTCAAAGTGGTCAAATACATTCGGTGGGTCTTTCATTATATAGCCAATTGCTTGAAGAAGCTGTTCTACTATTGTCGAATGAGAAGGAGAATGGTCTCGAAGATACTCAGGTTTCTGTTGGTGACTTACCAAGAATGGATGTCGACATCCCATCCACAATCCCGGAAGAATACGTCTCTCATCTTCCGACACGACTTGGATTGTACCAACGTCTTGGACGGATACTAGATAGAAATGAACTTGACCAGATAGAGGAAGAACTCACTGACAGATTTGGAGCACCGCCAGAGACGGTCGTTAATCTGTTGGAACTGGTTGATCTTAGGGCTCTGGCCGCTTCGGTTGATATCGAATCTATAGTGCAAAGTGAGGGCAATGTAACTGCTCGACTGAGAAATCCTGTTGGTAGTGCTAGAGCACCTTTGCAAAAAGCTCTAGGTCCGTCTGCGTCAGTAGGACTTCATCAGATTTCTATGTCATCACGTTCTCTTGGGGATGAATGGGTGGGACGATTCAAAAATATACTTGAGAGATTAAGGGTTTTCAGAGACAGTTTGCAGGCTATGTCCGGATAAATGCTGAAAATGTATTTCAAGCTATGAGGTGCTTGATTGATAATATAGCACTTCAGGAGTTTCATTCATGGGATCTGATTATAAGGCCCTGAGAGAAGCTATGAACCGTGAAGCTGGACGCTCAGTCGATTGACGTACGGCGGATCGGCTTGTAACTGTTATGGGCAACGTCTATAGTGTAATTGGTTTGTGAATTACATAGATATTAACGGAGGACTGTATGGCTAAGCCTAAAGTTTATTATCGCCCTGGTTGATTCACTTGTGGAAGAACGAAAGAGTTTCTTTCGTCGCAAGGGATAGAATACGAAGATGGTGATGTGGAACACGATAAGCAGTCCATGGACGAGTTATTGGCTCGTGGGATAAAATCGGTGCCCGTTACAATACTAGACGATAAAGTAGTCATCGGCTTTAATCCTCAGGAACTGGCAAAGCTATTCGATTTGAGTGGAGACATACCTGTAGCGGATGTTTCTACTATGTTAGAAAAATACGAGATTGTTCTAGTTGCAGCTGCTAAAACATTCCGACAAATCCCAGCGGATCGTTGGGACTGGGAATCACCTGAGCGGCAGCGCACACTTGGTCAATTTTGTTTTCATTTGTCTGATCGACCCGATAGAGCAATGAATGCTTACAATGTCGGCGTATATTCAAATTATGATAGGGGTAGAACTGTAGAAGACATCTTGGGAGATGTTGGTTTTGAGGAAGTAGCTCAATATTGCGAGGACGTGCTCAAGCGGGTCAAGGCCTCTCTTGATGGAGATGCTTCAATCGATTTAGAGAAAGTTCTGGATACGTATATGGGTAACAAGACTGCTTGGGAAATGATGGATCTTGGGCTAGGACATTCAGTCCATCACATTAAGCAGTTGTATGCATATATGGGCATGATGGGATTGACCCCCATAGATCCGCTTACTGAAAAGGATTTTGAAGGGATCGCTGTTCCTACTGAGTTATTCTAGTTAGGTAACAAGAAGACTTCTGAGCCGAGTTGGTATGGTTCAGGAGTCTTCGTTTTATATTATCGGGGTGTAGCGCAGGGGTAGCGCGCTTCGTTCGGGACGAAGAGGTCGTGGGTTCAAATCCCGCCACCCCGACCATTAATGATCCAGTAATCGTATATACGTTGGGGAAGGCGCAAAAGTAGGTGATGGCAAAATTACCCGGGTCGTTTGACCTCTATAGTCTCGTCAGCTGTTACTGCTACTCGCCTATACCTAATTCCAAGCTTGAGCATCCAATAGCTTAGAGTAGCTGCACTTACTCCGAGTTCTGAAGCAGCGTGGCTTAACCCGTGCTCGTTCACCATGTCAGGCAAGAGAGTTTCCAATGGGCGCTGGAATTTTTCTTCAACGCCTTTCATGAGTTTTGTTTTACGTACTCTTTGTGGGGTCATAGTCTCCTTCCCTGAGTAAATAGCCATTTGTGTCGTGTCGTTCATATACTACAGGCAATAGGTCTATATTGTCTTGCAACTTTTATATGATTTTACACAAGTTTCGACGACTTTGCCTATGGGGTATGGTCAATCTGCAAAGAATAAGTCAGGAAATTGATAGAATATCACTATCGTATAAATATATGTTTTGTAAGTTATATATCTGCTGGGACGTTATTATAATAGTGGCAGAAAGGAATGAATAATGAAAGTATCGGGTGTTTTGGACTTAGTAGGGAATACCCCTATCGTAGAGTTGGTTCGGTTTAATCCGAAACCGGGTGTACGTATATTCGCGAAACTCGAAGGTCAGAACCCGAGTGGAAGCATTAAGGATCGGATTGTTCTGGCCATGGTTGAGGATGCTGAGGCGAAAGGTGAAATCAAGCAAGGAGATACGATTGTTGAAGCTAGTAGTGGTAATACTGCAATAGCTTTGGCACTGGTCGCAAAACAGAAAGGATATCGTGTTGAAGTTGTAATACCGGGTGAAGTGGCTCCTAGCATAGGCGACCTTCTGGAGCTTTATGGAGCGACTATCACTTGGTGCGAGCCAATTGCTGGAATGAAAGGTGCTATAGATATCGCCAAAGATATCGCTTCTAAGCCCAACTGCCATTATCTGGGACAGTTTGATAATGAGATCAATCTCATGACGCACTACAAAAAGACGGCCCAAGAGATAATAGATGCTGGAATTAACGTTGATGTTTTAGTAGCCGGAATCGGTACAGGAGGGACTATAACTGGTCTTAGTCGTCGTTTAAGAGAGGTTAATCCTGAGATTGAGGTTGTTGGGATTGAACCAAAGTTAGGAGAGTCTCTACAGGGTCTGAGAAGTATGTCTGAAGGTTATGTGCCTCCGCTAGTTGATCTTGCTATGCTAGATGGGAGATTTTTAGTAGACAGTGCGACAGCGATATCATTCGCGCGTTTAATCACGGACAAGGAAGGTATTTTGGCGGGTGTATCGGCTGGTGCGGGTTTGCATGTAGCTCTAAGAATAGCCGAGAACAAAGAGCAAGCAAATATTCTTATAATGTTTTCCGACGGAGGGTGGAAGTATTTGCCGGCTAGTCCCTGGGAGGCGGCTCTACAGGGTAAAGAGTCTTTAGATGACATACATTGGTGGTAGAATTATCTGCTTGGGTGTTGTTGACATGCCCGCATTAAAGTCCCTAGACTTCATAAAGACATTTGAGTGTCGACTAATAACATTGTAATTTTATAAGGAAGAATATTTATGCCTCTCGAATTTGGAGTTTTTGACCATATAGAACCGGTTCCCGGGTCGACCTTAGATGAGACCTATAAAATGAGACTACATCAACTAGAGCGATTGGATGAAGCTGGGTTCTATGCGTATCATCTAGCAGAACACCATACACCTGCAGTTCATAGTATGGCACCGTCTCAAAACGTGTTTTTGGCAGCTGCCTCGCAAAGGACAAAGCGTATACATCTAGGCGCCTGCATATATGTGCTTCCCTTACATCATCCTATAAGGCTCATCGAAGAGATCTGTATGTTGGACAATCTGACTGACGGGCGCGTTGAGATTGGCGTCGGCCGAGGTGGCGTTCTTGAAGCATACTTTTGGGGTCAGGAATCCGATGTGGATTCAAACCAGGGCAGATATGAAGAAGTACTTAGTGCAGTAAGACAAGGTTTGAGTACTGACGAATTAACGTTCAATGGACAGTTCTATAACTTTGACAAACTTCCAATGCGGCTTCGACCAAAACAAGCGCCTCATCCTGATTTTTGGTATATGAGGAACGTTGAGACGGCAGCTATGGAAGGGATGAACACCATTATCGTTGGATCATTGGATAGTTTTGAAGCTAATGTGAAAAGATATAAAGAACTTTGGGAAGAGTATCAGGGAGTAGGGGCATTAACCCCTCAGGGTAGGGAGCCTAAGATAAGTCTCGTTAATCACATCGTGGTAGCTGAAACAGATAAAGAAGCTCTGGCCATCGGCGAGCCAGCATGGGAGGACTACACTTGGAACCTTGGCACTCCTCGGAGACTGGAAGCTGAAAGTCGTGGGCTTACCCAGTTCTTAGTTCCTAACGACCAAATGAGGCCAGCTAGCGCTCCTGACAGGGAAGCACGTCGCGATTTGTATTGGGCTATGACGCAAAGAACAGAAGAACAGGAAAGACGTAGGCAGGCACCAGGTGGATTGGGGGGAATTCCGAATAAAGGAGCCGGATTCGGGGTAATAGCAGGGTCTCCAGCATCCATCAGGGAATATATGGACGAATACATGAGTACCGGGGCTAATTATTTTGTCTGTTCTTTCCAATGGGGGAGTTTGACTAACGAGCAGGCTATGCAGTCTCTAGAACTATTTGTCAGCGAAGTGATGCCACATTATGCAGCTGAACCAACGTTGATATAGCTAGGGGATTCAGGTTTACTCAAGAGCCATCACGGTGTCTCGTAGGATAGTTCTTACTTATACACTTCCGACTAGTTCTTCTATGTCCGAGACAGAAGATAATATGGAGTCGGATAATACTGAATACCCGTCAGTTGTTACTGCCACGTTGTCTTCTATCCTGATACCGATGCCTTTTAGATTTTCAGGGGATTCTGTAGCCTGATTTCCAAAATATAGTCCGGGCTCTACAGTGAACACCATACCCTGTTCTAAACTAATTGAATGGTCTTCGTTTCTGTAAGGTCCTGCGTCATGCACGTCTAGTCCTAACCAATGGGATGTGCCATGCATGTAATACGGTAGGTAGGCTCGAGATTCTATGAGGCCATCAATGTCACCCTCTAATGCACCTAAATCTATCAGGCCTTGCACCAATACTCTAAGAGAGGCTATGTGGACTTCGTTAAATTCGATTCCAGGTAATATGGCCTTTATCCCAGCGGATTGTGAGGCTAACACGATTTCGTATACTTCTTTCTGAGCTGGTGTGAATTTTCCGTTTACTGGCCAGGTTCTTGTTATATCTGCAGTGTAGTAATCGTATTCGGCTCCCGCATCTATCAGGAGAAGGTCCCCGTCTTTTAACTGTTCACGGTTGTTTATGTAATGCAGGATGCACGAATTGGTTCCAGACGCTACTATCGAGGGATATCCGTTTCTGACTGAACCTAATTTTCTGAAATGCGATTCCATCTCTGCTTGGACCTGATATTCAAAAGCGCCAGGTTTTGTAGCTCTCATGGCATTTTCAAAGCCAACTTTGGTAACATCTATCGCAGATTGAACTAACTCTATCTCAGGTTTAGATTTAATGAGACGCATTCGGTCGATAGCAGGCTTCGGATCTTCTATGCGGAGCAAGTGTACGCCACCTCGCTGGGATAACCCCCTGCGGTTTTGGACTAAGTTCATCATTAGGTCGTCTAATTTGGAGTCGCTCCCAATTGAATAATGTACCGTTTCAATGTCCTCAAGTAGGCGAGGCAACTGATCATTAAGTTCTGATATAGGGTATGCGCCATCAATGTCTAGATTTTCAGGAGCTGCGTCGACACCAAGACGAGCTCCTACCCAGATCTCAAATTGTGGGTCATACGGATTAACAAAAATAACGCATTGATCTTCGTGATGTGGTCTCAGAACTAGTACGGCATCAGGCTCATCGAATCCAGTGAGATACCAGAACGTAGAATTCTGCCTGAATTCATAGTCTACATCGTTGTTTCTAGGTGAATTATGAGATGCACCAATTATGATGGCTCCTTCTGGTATCTGGCTCATCAGTGAAGTGCGTCTAGATTTAAATTGTTGTTTCTTGATGTATTCCATGTTCTACGCTCTGACTTAGGATTTTACGAACTGCTGACACCCATCTGCTGCTGTACATCTTCGATGACTTGATCTCTACTACGGGTTTGCCAGCGTCTTCGGGCACCGATCGGCTCATTTTCTATATGAGGGAAGACTTTCATAGCTACAAATACCGGACCCGGTTGACTGAGGATTTCCTCTATATTGTTAGAGAAATCTTCTAGGTTATCGAATGCGTAAGTCTTAGTGTATCCAGCCCCCTTAGCTATGACGTCGTATGCTACGTTCTGTGCGTTCGGTACCGGCTGGCCGCCTGTTGTTGCATAGCATTCGTTGTCCAGCATGAAATGATAAAAATTCTCCGGAGCTTTTTCCGCGATTGTCACTAGGGCTCCTAAATTCATCAAGACATCGCCTTCAGAGTCGAACAATACTACTTTCTGGTCTGGTTGAGCTAATGCTAAACCCATTCCAAATGAGGCGTGGCCACCCATTGCTGGGTCGCCGAGGGGAATGTCACGTTTTTCATTAGTGCTAATATCAATCCAATGTCGGCCTCCTCTACCCGGTATTACGACCGCATCGCCTCGATATTTCTGAAATATATTTAGCATGTCTGCTGTTTGAAACATATTTGCTCCTGTTTTCAATTGTTAGCTTAGTATTTCTAATGGAAACCGTGGTATTCGTCACCAACTAATATAGCGACTGGCCTTTTGGTTGCTTGAGCTTCTTCAAAAGCAACTGATATTCTTTCCGCGTCTGAGTCATTCTCGACGAGATAATACTGTATGCCAAAGGCGTTCAAGAATCTTTCTGTATATGTGGCTGCTGTATCTGAATTGACACCATGCCGGGTGTAACCTCTATATCCCACCATCATGACCACCGGTATGTTCATGCCTAGGCACCAACCCCGTAATGAATCTCCGGACTCCATCATTCCTGTGTTTTGAATCAGTATGATAGGATTTTTGCCTCCCACAGATAATCCCGCAGCTACCGAGAAAGCTTGACCTTCTCTGCTGACCGGAATTAGGTCTAATTCTGGATCATTCTTCATGAGCATGTATAACCAGTTCGTTTCACTGTCGGGTAGCCAAACCACGTGAGTTACACCGTTTTTCTTCATTTCCGCTAATACTGTCTCAGGATTGAGGTTAGCTGATTCTACCTGCGCCATTGATGACTCCTTTTATTCTGAGAGTACAAATTCAATGCTTGATTATATCTCGGCCGTACTTGATGTCAAATGAATCCCTTCAAATTTTAGTGGTATCACCATATAATCTGCCATGTCATCCCTGGTTGTAGGAGAAATAATGGAAAGTAGAGACTTTATCGGATATGGTGAGAATCCTCCGGATATTGTATGGCCCAATAAAGCAAGAATAGCAATATCTGTAGTAGTGAACTATGAAGAAGGGTCTGAATATTCATTGCTTGATGGGGATACCCATCATGAGACTAATAACGAAGTTCCATCACCCGTTCCTCTAGATCAACGTGATTTGTTTAATGAATCATTTTTCGAATATGGGAGCCGTGTTGGTGTTTGGAGATTGCTAAACTTGTTTGAGAGATATGGTGTAAAAACAACGTTTTATTGTTGTGCAGTAGCTCTTGAACGTAATCCTGAAGTGGCCCGGGCAATTGTAGAGAGAGGACATGAAATTTGTGGTCATGGATATCGGTGGCAAGAATATCATTCAATGGACCGTGATTCGGAGTTAGATTCTATAAGAAGAACAGTTGAGTCACTTGAACGTACTACAGGAGTCCGTCCGGTTGGCTGGTTTACTCGCTATGGACCAAGTCTTAACACTCGAGAATTGGTTGCAGGAGAACAGGGTTTCATTTATGACAGTTTGTCTATGAATGATGATCTTCCGTATTTTGTTAGAGTAAATGAAGCTCCGTGGTTAGTAATACCTTATAGCTTTGAGACGAATGATGCCAGATTCTGGCGTGGTGGCCTAGTCAGTGTAAATGACTTTTTCGAATATCTTAAAGATACGTTTGATTGCCTGTATGAAGAAGGGCAATCATCTCCAAAAATGATGTCAGTTGGTCTGCATTGTAGAATTACTGGCAGACCTGCTAGGTCAAGAGCTGTTCAAAGATTTTTGGAGTACGCTAGTGGTTTCCCAGACGTATGGTTCGCTCGAAGAGATGAGATTGCTTCGCACTGGTTGAGTAATTATAACGGGAGTTAAGTTAGGCGAAGAGTGGCACTTGTACTAATCTGGATCAAGTGTTCCGCTTTAATGCTTCTGTTAAGATAGGCTGTAACTATTGGGAATAATCTAACGTATATGACTCGGGAGGTTTATCGATGCAAACAGCTGTAATTCCTGAGATTTCTACAAATGTGGTTTCATATTTGGATCCCACGGGCCAAGTCCAAGTGGATGAGCGGCAAATGGCTGCTCGGATTAGTTCCGTGGAAGGGACGACAGTAGCCTTGTTAGACAATGCGAATGATACATCCAGTTTCTTTTTCCAATCTCTGGCAGAAATATTACAGTCTGAGTATGGTGTTTCTAATGTCATTCTAGAAAGTAAATTTACGTCAACGAAGCCAGCAACGAAGGAATTAATACAAGAAATGTCGGATAGATCTGATTTTATGGTAGCGGGTGTTTGTCTTTGAGGGTCATGTACGTCGGGCAGTATGCTCGATGGAATCAGATTTGAAGAGACAGGTAAGCCGGCCGTGGTAGTGGCAACTACCAGTTTTGTGCGACTTGCGTACTCTATTAGACGGTCGATGAATCTGGATGATCTTCCTGTAGTGGTAATATCTCACCCTTTGGGAGGCGCCGATTTGGCCGGAGAAAAAGCTTCGGAAGCGGCGCCAGAAATAATAAAAGCCGTAATTGGTATGTAGTAGCCTGACAAAGCTATCTTGTTAGTTAATTTCGTATATAACAAATCTTAGAACGGCATTAAGAGGCTTGATTATGATACACGGCTCTAAGGGAAAGATCGTTTCGGGTGTGAACACTTCTCAAGGTGTAATAGATACGATAGAACAGTACTATGAAAATGGTTGGACTGACGGATTTCCTATTGTCCCTCCAACCGAAGTTTCTGTATCGAATATGATAAATGCTTCTGGTCGAGATCCGTACGAAGTGCTGGGTGTTGTCCCTCCACGTAACGGTGTTGCTACAGTAGAAATGGTCGCTACTAATGCGGTTATGGCAGGATGCAAACCAGAATATATGCCGGTAGTACTAGCTGCTGTTGAAGCCTTGTTGGATGAAGAATTTGATGTGCAAGGTCTTCAGGCGACCAGTGATCCAGCTGCACCTATGGTTATTGTGTGTGGCCCGGTGGTTCAGGAGATTGGTATTAATCACGGTGCGAGTTTGTTCGGTCCCGGTACTAGAGCTAACGCTACTATTGGCCGTTCGTTACGCTTAATACTGATCAACCTCGGTGGAGGGTATCCAGATTCTGGTGACAAATCTACATTGGGGTCCCCTGCGAAGTATTCATATTGTGTAGGTGTAGATATAGATACCCCGTGGCCTTCCCTCCATACAGAGTTTGGCTATTCCGAATCCGATAGCTGTGTAATGGTTTATGCAGCAGATGCTCCGAGAGGAAACAATCCAGGAGGATCCGGGAGTATGGAATTTCCCTTATGGATATTGGCAGATTCTATGTCTAACTTAAACCATAACATCATCCATGGAGGCCATGCAGTAGTTGTAATCAGCCCGCTTATTGCTCATGGTCTTGCCCAAGAGGGATGGAGTAAAGAGGAAGTTCAATTTTATCTATATGAGAACGCCAGGGTTCCGTTAGATCGCGTTCAGAGATACAAACAGCTTAGGTACGGGCGAGACCAGGAAGCAGGAGACCCTTATTATTGGCCAAAATGGTTAAATGTTGATGAACCAGATGTTTCAGTGCCTATAGTCAGAGATCCTCGTAACATGTTGGTATTAGTAGCGGGAGACCCTGCACGATCAAGATCGGCCTATTGTCCGGCTCGTCCATACAATCGACCAGTAATAAAGAAAATTGCAGTTTAATAGAATTCAGCGAGAGTTCTACAAAAATTCTAGTATCGTAGATCAGTGGGTTGTTCTTTACAGAGCTTCTTTTAAACCTGGTATCTCACTCGCACCAGTCGGTACGGTTACTGATGCTCCCTCAAAATCATCATCTATAGGTTCGTAACTGCCATTTAGATGTTTGCTTAGAAATGCTTCTGCTACTGCGAAGAAAGAAAGATTGTTCTCAGGTTTAACGAACCCATGCCCTTCGTCAGGATACAGCACATAGGTTACAGGTATCCCGTTTTCATTCATCGCATCTACTATCTGGTCGGATTCAGCTTGATTCACTCTGGGATCATTTGCCCCTTGGCCTATGAGCAGCGGCTTATTTATATTGTTAATGTAATTTAGCGGAGACCTTTCTGATAATAGTTTGCGTCCCTGTTCGGTTCTATGATCGCCTACCCTGGATGCCCATAATTCAATTTGCGGTTGCCAGTATGGTGGGATTGAGTTGATAAGTGTTAGTAGGTTAGATGGTCCTACTATGTCTATACCGCATGCGAACATGTTCGGAGTAGCAGTTAACCCGATCAACGTGGCGTACCCACCATAACTACCACCCATTATTGCGATTTTATAAGGGTCAGCTATTTGACTGTCTATTGCCCAATTAACTGCATCTATCAGGTCATTGTGCATATTCCTACCCCATTCGAGGTTGGCCGCATTTATGAAGGCTTTTCCAAAACCGGTTGATCCTCGGAAGTTGACGCTTAGGACAGCGTAACCTCTATTGGAAAGCATCTGATGTAGTGCGCTATATCCCCATGTATCTCTATGCCAAGGTCCCCCATGGACGAGCAATACCGTTGGGCAAGGGGAGTCCGGTATTCCGCTGTCATCACTGGATCCGGAGGGCAATGTATAGTAGCTTATTAGGTCGAAATTGTCCCGAGATTTTATGGTCGTGGAATGCATAGTTGATAAATTGAGATCCGTAAGTGAATCGCGGTTCGTGAATAAGAACGAGGCTTGTTGTTCTGGTCTGTTGTATTTGTAGAAACGCACAGGCCCGTCGTCTAAGACGAAAGCGACTATCCATATTTCGTCATTAAATGATTGACTCACTATCTCAATTTCACCCTGAGATATGCTTTCTAAGTATTCAAGATCTTTCTTTACATTCTCGTCTAAGAATATCCATGTCTTTCGCTCATGAGTAAACGCTACCGCTTGTATATTTTTATTATTTGGATCCACCATAGTGTCGCTGACATCTGCATGAGGGTTTTCTGCAATAAGAGTAGTGTCACCATTTTTAAGATTTAATGACACAAGAGCTGCGGTGTCCCTGTCACGGCTATCCACTAGGTACAAGATGGTCCCTGTGTCGTCAAAACCTATAGGAGAAGTAGTTAATGTGTCTTCTATCCCTATTTTTATGAATGGCTTCCAAGAAGAATCTAATTCTTTCTCCACCAGTTCGCTGCCGCCATCTTCTGTTACTCTGGTAGCAAATCGAACGTCAAAATTGTCGTCTGTTATATATCCGGCAAATCCATCGTTTTTCTGCACTAGTGTTCTATCACCTGTATTCAGGTTAACTTTGTATATATCGTGCAACTGAGGATCGCGATCGTTAAGAGACAGTAGTAATTCATTCGGAAACTTAGGGCTTATTTCTTGAAATCTTGCTTGTACACCGTCGTAAGGTGTTAAATCTTTCGTCTCGTGGGTGTGTATGTTCACAACATACACATGCCAGTTCTCATCTCCCCCAATATCTTGGATATACGCAATATGTTCATTGGTATATGTCCATCCGTAAAATCGAATACCCCTGTCTGAATCTTCGGTGATCGGCATTGCGGAATTAGGATCGTTTGATTTGGCTAACCAAATGTTCAATATTCCATTCACAGGCGCTAGAAAGGTAATATGTTCGCCGTTCGGGCTAATTTGAGGGGATGCTTTGTCAGGATTTCCGAACAATGTCTTTCTGGGAATGAGCCCATCGATGGCCATAAGTATTCAGCTCCACTATCTATAGTTATTTGTAAGTATTGTATGTCGTATTAGAAATCACAACTTTCGAAGTTTAGGTAATAACACAGCCATTATTAGCGCTAATATCGCGAGTGACGCTCCATTTATTAGTAATGCAGTCTTGGAATCAGTTGCTCCTGCTAATAGTCCAACTTCGCTTTGCCCTATAGGCGCCGTGCCAATCCCTATTATCCAGGATCCCATTGCTCGTCCTCGTTGTTCATTTGATACGCTTAATTGTAGGAGAGATTGGTGTAGTACGTCACTCATTGTGGCCATGATGTTGACTATGGCTACTAATGTTACGGCAACCCAGAACGTTTGTGCATATCCCAATACTATTTGTGAAATTCCAAAAAAGAACATTGTTGCCAATAATAATGCTCCAGGTCTCTTTACATCCCCTGCTATCGCTAATCCCGTGATTCCGACGGTTGCACCAACAAATCGTGATGCAGTTAAAAGTCCAAGTCCTTCTGGCCCTACGTCTAAGACCTGAAGAGCGAGTATTGGCAAGATCACCGCATGGGAAAACCCTAATATTTCAGCTCCAGCAGTGGAAATCATAAGGCTCAGTAATAATCGATTGGATCTGAGAGCCTTAAAGTAGTTAATTAAATTTTCTACTATAGTTTCTTGACGGTCAGGGGCTGAATCTCCTACTTCTACTAACAGGAATATACATGTAAGGCCAATTAAGTATCCAATGGCCATAGCGAGGAATGGCCCTGAGCCTCCTATGTACAGAATAGTAGTGCCCGCTAGAAGAGCCCCGATTAGCTGGCTTATTCTTTGCGCGAGTCCGATCAGCGCTAGTCCACTAATAGCTCTGTTTGCCCCTACTATATCGTACACATAAGCCTGCCTGGCTGTCATATACATAGCCTGGAAGGCACCAAGAAAAAATACGCCGCATAGTAGGCTAGATATCGTTATTATGTCAAAATAAACTAAACCTGATAATGTCAAAGCCGTCAGCATAAGTCCTATGACGGCGATTTTCATGAGTATGCGTCGATCATATCGATCTGTTATTGGGCCTGCTGCCAGCCCAACAATCAGGTTTGGTGCTGAACGAACCGCAAACGCGACACCAACGAGTAACGCAGATCCTGTCATATCCAACACAAGCCAGCCGATTATCACATGTGAAGTGCCCTGTCCAAATTGGTTTGCGAATGTGGAGATGAATAATGTTCTGATATCCGGATATCTTAATGCCGCTGTTATTCCTGCGAATCTAGATTGTGGTTCGTGTGAATCGCCATCACCTATAGGTGTGCTCATCGGAGTTGACCTATAGGTTCTTCATATTGTGTATTTACGGTCTTATATAAGCCGTTGGTATGGTAGAGCATCACAAGAGTCTAGCACATATTACGTAAGGATTATTAGTTTCCAATTTTACGCTTATTAATGCGTAGAAGTCTTGAAACCGTTAGTTAATTCTGGCAAGATATCGTTATGAACATCGGTGCTTTTGAAATAGTTGATGAACTTCCGGAGTTAAAAGATCCTCATGTATTTGCCATGGTGCGTCCCTGGGTGGATGTGGGTAGTGTCGGCACCCTTACATTGAACCGCCTTGAACACTTTATGGGATCTAAAGAGCTTGGGAAGTTGACTCAACCCGGAAAGTTTTTCGACTTTACTAGATATAGACCAACTATGAAGTTAGTTCAAGGTAAACGAGAAGTCACTGTACCTAATAGCAGCATCAAATACGCTTCATCAGAAGATGGTAATGATTATTTATTTTTGCATTTGATGGAGCCCCACGCTAACAGCGAGGAATATACTGATTCTATCTTAGAAGTAATCGAGTATTTTAAGGTAAAACGGTATTGTCGTTTGGGAGCCATGTACGATGCTGTACCCCATACAAGGCCGTTACTGGTTACAGGTTCGTTAGGCGAAGTCCCACAAATTAAGGAAGTTTCTAATTTCAAACTCAGACAAAGCACCTATCAAGGGCCTACTACCATTATGAATCTCGTGTCTGAGGGTATTGAGAAGATGGGGATAGAGGCTATCAATTTCATGGTGCATCTTCCACAATATCTCCAGTTGGAGGAAGACTATACTGGAACCTCGAGAATGATCGAAGTTTTATCGTCAGTATATGGGAATATACCATCAGATCTAGCCCCGATGAGAAGAGGACAAAGACAGTATCGCGAACTTAGTTCAGCGGTAGAACGCAACGATGAACTGAAACAACTTATCGAGCAGATGGAAGCTTATTACGATGCCCAACTAGATTCTGAAGATAAACCTGAAGAGGCTTCAGGGCCAACAGTGACACTCTCTCCCGAAATTGAGGATTTCTTGAGTGAATTGGGTGGTAGACTAGAGTCCGACGATTAGACGTCGTACGCCTAATTCTAGGGGTGCTGCACAATATTGGTGGCAATGACTGGATTTGAACCAGTGACCTAGCGCTTATGAAGCAAATTCCCCGACTCTCAGCCCCTCTTCAACCAACACAAAAGCTTATACATATAAGTCCGCAATAGTTCAGATACCTGCAAACCAACCGGTGAAGAAACTGGTGAAAATCAGAACCCTCTAATACCCAAGCCACAGAATAAATCCTATATGGTTAGGGTATTACCCTGTCAGTTAATTAAAACGCTGTATATCAATCTCAGGGAGTATATGAGGGTTGTATGAATGACAAAACAAATAATCTTTTAGTGTGGATTATTGTTCTACTTGGTGCTCTGGTATTTCTTGAAGTAATTCAAGTATTTATCAAATACGATGACTTTCTGAGATTATTTTAAAGACAGACTTTCCCCCCGGTTCTGCTATTTCAAGATGCTTTTTCTAACTTAGTAGGTATTCCTAAAAAAAGAAAAATTCTACGAAAAGGCATGCTTGGATAATATAAAGTTATATTAAGAATTAGACTCTATTCTATGCAGTGTAAGCTGAAAACAGGTGTGCTGGGACATATCTAGAAGGCGCTCAAATGCCTATGTAGCGTTTTAATTTTTACCGACTCCTAGTCTCTGGGTCCTCTTTCACTTCACCTGTAACTATTTGTGGCATAGGTCGCAATGACATTATTTGGTAAGCTCTATCTAGAAGAACAAACGCCATGTTAAATCCATCACCAGTGTTTTGAGACAGACCTTCTGCCTCTAGACTACGGTACAGATACATGTAGTCTTCCTTAACCTGAAGTACATCTGGGTTAATCATAATGTGCTCGATTAAGCTGTCAAATTCCATGAGTGTTCCTTTAATCTGGGAATACTTCCCTCAAGTACGGAAGAATACCTATCTGCCTAGTCTTCACCTCATCGAATATCCTATACGCAACAAGTCCCGTCATAGCCCACTCTCTGAAGGATGATTTATAGGTTTGCAAAATGTTTCGCAGTGCAGGTGCTGGGCAGGTTATATCAGAAAGTTATCGGGGAGGACCAATAACAATTCGTATGGGATGCTTATAGAAGCAATTGCCTGCCCAGCGGGATTTACTATTTATAGTTGATATTTATTTCAATCTCTCACTAATTTGCTTTTCTATCTCAGCCACTTGATTGTCGCCTATTATTCTAAATACTTTTTGCGTTGGGTCTTCAGCGGCTACTCCTCGAACAGCCTTTCTGCCATTTTTCATGGTAACTATTTCGGGTTCAGCAATTTCTACTGTCTTTTTTAATTTCACGCTATACGCTGTCAGATTCATTTTAGTTACTCCTCGCTATATGTTTTTAGTTGCCCATACTTGAATTTATGTTTGCTTATTTAAAACTTACATAAAATTAAGCAGCCAACTGCTTGTATAAGAATCATTCTCATTTATATAAGAATAAGTCTCATTCTCATTATTGTCAACCGCTGAATACATTCACAAAGATGTAATAATTACCTAGAGTTGAGCGTGTCCATATAGAATAGATACCACCACCTGAGTCTTGATTAATCTCGTAGCCGTATCACTAAGTCCGCAATGGATAAGCTCTATGAGTATTGGGAAAATAACGGAAATGTCGTGTTTTCCGACGCTTAGTGGTGAAAAAAGTGGTGAAAAAATAGAGGGCTGGGAGATGCAGTCAGCATATATGCCAAATTCGTGCTCACATATTGGTGGCAACGACTGGATTTGAACCAGTGACCTAGCGCTTATGAAGCGCCCGCTCTAACCCCTGAGCTACGCTGCCACTTGGAGTCTTATGGCCAAACGCCAAATTCGACTCGGTATTAATAGTACATTTACGTTTACAATTGTTCAAGGTTATTTCGCCACTAGGGAAGAAATAGAACTTCGTTGCCTTCCTTAAATCATCTGTGAATGTCTTTAGCCAAATAGGAAAAGATAGTTAATAGGAATGCTATTTACGGCGAAATAGGACTAAGTCGGGGAAAAGAGTTATTCCTAAAAGGGGCAAGGGCTTATATGGTTGAGTACTTTTTTGTTTACTCTAAAAATAAATCTCCGCTTTGGCCCCCAGTCTTTCGCAACAATCTTACTTGGTCTATCTGTATTTTGTGATCTACGGCCTTACACATGTCGTATAGTGTCAGGCAAGCTATTGAAACTGCCGTGAGAGCTTCCATTTCTACTCCAGTCTTAGACGAAGTAGAAGCTGTGCCGGTTACAAGAAGCCTGTTGTCAGCGGGGTGTATTTCAATTTGCACGTCAACTTTATTTAGTGGTAACGGATGACACAAAGGTATCAAATTTGACGTTTGCTTTGCTCCCATTATCCCTGCCAACTGTGCAATGGTTATGACGTCGCCTTTTTTCATTAATCCTTGCTGTATAAGCTCTATCGTCTTCGGTTGAACTACAACATACCCACACGCTATTGCTTCTCGGTCAGTTATTGGTTTGTTTCCAACGTCGACCATATTAACAGCGCCTTGTTCATCTATATGAGTAAGGGACAGATCATTGTCTTTTCCATGGTTGCTCATCGTTTAGTACTCCTTTTAGGTCTTCGAGGAGGCTTGGAGCGATTGCCGTTACGCGTATTTGGCCTACTTGTTTGTTCTATCGTATAAATGTTCGCTTCCATATTGGCTATGCGTTTAGCGATATCGATCCCAGGAGCTCGGCGTGGCGGGGCAACTAATTGGTATCTTATGTTTCTGTCATCAAGAATTTTCTGAAGTTGGGTCCATAAGTCTAAGTTGGCCGTTCGTGAGTTTCCATTTCTTATGGCGTTTAAAAGATATCTATCACTTGAGTATAAGACAGTTGGCATTTTGGGGTCGATAGGCTTTATCCCTCTAATGGCCGCCAGTAATGTCATTCTTTGTGCAGTCGTGACTCTGTCATTGCCAGATAAGATGTGTCTCTCATCTTGATCGCTTATAACTGCAGCCCAGCCACCCCTTCCACGAGTGCCTTTGCACGCACCATGTATGGATACTTCTGTGGCTAAAGCACTACCATTGTTGGACGGATTACGTGGCATATTATGACTCTAGTAAGATATTCTTATCCACCGATTTGATACATTTCTATTTTGTTTGCGCTAGACTGTCCTGAACTATTTAAAGTTCTGTATTCAGAATATTTGTCGTCTCGCTTTTCCCAGCAAGTGGTTATCAACGCTTTTAATTCTTCAGGTGTTGCTCCATCGCGCATTGGGTCTCTTAGATTAAGACCTGTTTCCCCAAATAGGCATGTATATAATCGTCCATCAGTAGATAATCTAGCCCTGGTGCAATGACCACAGAAGGGTTGAGATACGGATGATATGATTCCGATTTCACCTGATCCGTCTTTGTATTTATATCTGCTTGCCACTTCTCCGGTATAATTTGGTGATAAGGGCTCAAGAGGTAATTCACTGTCTATTTTTCTAAGTATCTCTGATGCTGGAACTACTTCATTGAGTTTCCACGCATTCAGATTTCCTACATCCATATATTCAATGAAGCGTACTATGTGTCCTGTTCCTTTGAAGTGACGAGCTAGGTCAACAATAGTGTGGTCGTTAACATTTTTTTGCACTACAGAGTTTATCTTTATAGGTGATAAGCCAACCTGATTAGCCGATTCAATTCCCGAAAGAACTCGTTTAGTGTCGAATCCGCGGCCATTCATTTTTTTAAATAATTCGTCATCTAGGGTATCTAGGCTTACTGTTATCCTACTTAGTCCCGCTTTCTTCAACCCCTCTGCTTGTTGGTCTAATAGATACCCATTAGTCGTCAGGGTAAGATCTTTGATCCCAGGAACCTCATTCAGGAGAAACACCAACTGTTGAAGATTATTACGCATCAGGGGCTCACCCCCAGTGATCCGTATTTTTTCGACACCTAATTCGACAAATATAGATGCGAGTCTACTAATCTCTTCAAATGAAAGAATCTCTTCCTTTGGGAGAAATTCGTAGCTTTCTCCAAATATCTCAGCAGGCATACAATAAGTGCATCTGAAATTGCACCTGTCTGTTACAGATATTCTAAGGTCTTTCAAATTTCGATTAAACGTGTCTTTAAGCATTCGCGAATTATTACTGCTCAGTAACTAAATTTGGTAGGATGTCTGATATTTTTCTAAGAGCATCGGCCCTATGGCTCAGAAGATTTTTCTCTTCCTGTTGAAGCTGAGACATCGTTTTTAGATAAGATGGCAGATAGAATATGGGATCATATCCGAATCCATTATTTCCGAGTGGCTCATATTGTATCATCCCTGATATTGAGCCAACTACTGAACTCAGAAGCTTTTCCCCTAAACAAATTGAAATCACGCATGTGAATCTGGCGGTACGAGCATGCCATGGGATTCCGTGCAAATTGTTAAGAAGCAATTCAACTCTATCGGCATCATTCTTGCATAATTCACCGCCATAACGAGCCGAATATATTCCTGGGTCGCCGCCGAGATAGTCTACTTGTAACCCTGAATCATCAGACAGCGTTATCATTCCACTCAATGTAGAGTAACTTTTAGCTTTCAGGTATGAGTTTTCGTGAAATGATAGTCCTGTTTCCTCGACTTCCTGATTTATACCGACGTCGTCCAATGACAATAGTTGCACGGGTATCGAGGATAGGAGTTGTCCATATTCATTAAGTTTGCCCTGGTTGTGTGTAGCAATTAATAATTTGATCATTTGTTTCTTAAATGGTCGCTTCAGATTCCAGATCGTATATATCTTCTGTACTTAGACCGAGCCACTCTGAATATACTTTAACGTTATGTTCCCCGATGGTAGGACCCGCATGATCTACCGCGCCGGGTGTTTTGCTAAATTTTGGGACTATACCTAGCATCTTTGTATTACCTAATTCAGGATCTTCTAATTCTATGATATCTTCTCGTGCAGCATAATGTGGGTCATTCATTATTTGCTCAGCAGTATATACTGGCCCTACAACTCCGCCGGCGGGTATTAGGTTTTCCATAATATTTTCGAGATTGAGGTTTCCGAGATATTGTTGGAGTATCTCGTTTAGGGCATCCTTGTTTTCTAATCTGGAAGCGTTGTTTGTAAATCTATCATCACTTAGAACCTCTGACATTCCCATAGCTTTCGCAAGATTCTCCCAGGTATTTTGGGATGTGGCAGATAAACCTAACCACTGTTGGTCTTGGGTTTGGTAGAGACTCCTTGGAGCCGCATCTGGGAAATCGTTACCTACTCGTTCTCGGACTAAATTTAATAAGTTGGCCATTGTGATATGAGGTATGCATAGTCGGAATAGGGGTTCAAACAGACTGACATCAATTACTTGCCCTGTGTGATCCTGGCCTGAAGATGCCTTGGATTGTCTGTGGTACAAAGCCATCATGCTCGACATTGCACCAAAAACTCCTGCAATTTCATCTGCTAACGGTATGGGAGGCAGTACAGGTGGTGAATCTGGGAATCCGGTCATACTGATATAACCACTCATGCATTCTGCAATAGTTCCAAAGCCAGGGCGATCTTTATAGGGACCTGTTTGCCCAAATCCGGAGTATCTAACGATTATGAGATCTGGGTTAGATGCTAGCAATTCATCTGGACCTATACCCCAATTTTCCATTGTGCCCGGTCGGAATCCTTCTATTAAAATATCCGCTTCATTCGCCAATTTTTTTAACAAGTTTTGGCCTTTGGGGTTTGATAAATCTAGGGTTATAGATTTTTTGTTTCTGGAATGTACCTTCCACCACAATGAAACGTCTTTGTAAAATGGCCCCCAGTTACGTAGAGGGTCCCCTGTTTTAGGTCGTTCTATCTTTACGACTTCCGCGCCAAAATCGGCCATCAGGCTACTAGCCGTTCCGCCAGCAACGATGATTGATAAATCTAGTACTTTAAGCCCTGCTAAAGGGCCATTGTTTGCAGATTCTTTCAATTGATTATTTCCTCATGTGTGAGCTTCGCAGAATAGTGTCATTCTATCTGTTGACTAGTAAGTTAGCTACTTTAGTGAATATAGTTTGACATTTTACTACCGGCTTATTAACTGCTATGTTATAATCTGTCCGCATTCTCAACTAGGTCGTAAATTATTTCATGCTTGAGAACTATTTCCTTCAGTACGGGCTAATTGCTATATTTGGCATAATAGCTGTTATAGTCCCGACTGGAATGTTACTAATCTCTTGGATAGCGTCTAAGTTTGGCGTTCGTCCAAATAACCCTACTCAGGTGAAGTCCGAAGCATATGAGTGTGGGGTGGAGACAATTGGTGGACGATGGAACCAATTTCATTTCCGATACTATATGTATGCAATTTTGTTCGTTATTTTTGATGTGGAAGTAGTCTTTTTATACCCGTGGGCTACGAAGTTCCTCAAGCTTCAAACCTTTGCTCTCATAGAAATGGGAATATTCGTTTTGATTCTGCTTGTTGGTTTGATGTA
>Ga0209034_10000180_pt1 | contig 32639 bp, 29 predicted proteins | sample MarorgKNORR_S2LV_2_FD_188219 | JGI IMG/M metagenome (GOLD analysis project Ga0209034, IMG submission 188219) | Marine microbial communities from the Southern Atlantic Ocean, analyzing organic carbon cycling - 250m_A/KNORR_S2/LV (SPAdes) (version 2) | ecosystem: Environmental > Aquatic > Marine... | reverse complement strand
CAATTGGTGAAGGATAAATTGTCAGCTGTTGGTATACGTGTAGAGACAAATGATGGAAATGAAAGGATGAATGCTAAAATTAGAGCAGCGCAGCTTCAAAAAATCCCCTATATGCTTATCGTGGGTGATAGAGAAATAGAAGCTGAAGCGGTTGGGGTACGCTTAAGATCTGGAGAGGATCTGGGCGCTCTATCCCTCCCGGACATTATTAATAGAATACATAGCGAGTCTGCAAATAGAGTTCTCTAGCAATGAAGATAAGAGATCTGTTGAAGTAGCTATGCCTGTGTGCTATATTCAGTGTGGTCCAGTGACTAGGCTGGGCTTTTTATATTTAAGGAAATTGGAGAAAAACAATACCTAAAAGTTATAGGGTAAACGATCGTATTCGTGTCTCATCAGTGCTTCTTATTGATGATAAAGGAAACCAACTGGGTGAGATGCCCACTCCTGATGCATTGAGTTTAGCAACTGAAAAAGGGTTAGATTTAGTGGAAGTAGCACCTGCTGCTAATCCGCCGGTGTGTAGGCTGTTGAACTATGGGAAGTTTCGGTATGAAGCGACCAGAAAAGAGAGACAGTCAAGGAAATCCAATAAAACTAAGACGACTAACCAACTAAGGGAAGTTCGCATGAAAACCAGGATAGGTGAACATGATCGACTTTCTAAAACTAGGATGGTTAAGAGACTACTCTCACAAGGTTCCAAAGTGAAAGTGTCCGTTATGTTCAGGGGAAGAGAAATGCAACACCCTCAAATAGGGATGGAGCTTCTTAAGTATGTTGCAGATGACCTTCAGGAAGATGCTATGCTGGATAAGGCTCCAGGATTTGAGGGCAGATCCCTTACCATGATTTTGGCGCCAAGCGCAGCCCTGAAGAAAGAAATTTTGAATAAGGATAAAGAACGTGCCAAAGCTTAAAACCCATAAGGGAGCTAAGAAACGCTTTAAAGTCACCGGGTCCGGCAAATTAGTTCGGATGAAGGGAATGAGTAGTCATCTTAGAAGGAAGAAGCCTAAAAAAGTAAAAAGGCTTTATACAGCTAAGCTTCCTGTAAGTGAGGCCGATGTGCCAAGACTTAAGAGATTGCTACCATACATTGGTTAGAACCGTAGTAGATTTACAGAATTAAGAGTAGGGAGAGGACGTGACCAGAGTAAAAACCGGCGTTACGCGGCGCCGAAGGCATAAAAAGACACTTGGCATGACAAAAGGTCATCAAGGGGTTAGACATAGGTTATATAGACGAGCCCATGAGTCTCTTATACATGCAGGACAGTATTCTTTCGATCACCGTAAGAAAAAGAAAGGTGATATGAGGCGACTGTGGAATATAAGAATCAACGCTGGAGCTCGAGCTAATGGTGTTACATACAGCAAGCTTATGCATGGATTGAGGCTTGCCGGTATTGAGATAAATAGAAAAATGCTGGCTGAGCTAGCGGTGGCGGATGAAAGTGCCTTCACTGAAATTGTGGCTCAAGCGCAGGCCTCATTAGAAGCGGAAGCTGCCTAAGTAGCATAAATTCTACTGATGAATAAAAGAACCCAGGCTACTTAAAGGGCTGGGTTCTTTTATTCATAATTTTTTTTAAATCGACGGCAACTGCATTAGGGTCGATTGGACTTGTATGAACTACGCGTGCTTTTCCTAGACGATCAAGGATGTACACTGGGGAAGTGTGTGTGACGTTATATTTCCGATCAAATGAGTTTTCTAGGGAATTCTTCGTTGATTGAGCTATTTGAGGGCTTACGAAATAGGACATCCATATAGGCTTAACCAGTTCTTCTGGTCCGGTAATGTACGACCAGTTGTCTCCAAGGTCCCATTTCGAAATATAATTTTTCACGGCTGTCGGAGTATCACCGCTTGGATCTACTGTAACAATCACCACAACAACGTCAGAAGGGTTTTCGAGTAGGTTAAGGGCCTTTTTAATAGACGACGTTACTATAGGACAAACATCGGTACATTTTGTAAAAAGAAAAGTCAGTAAGGCAGCATCCCCATTGTGTTCTAGATTAGATACCACCCGTCCCTTATGATCAAGGACAGAGAACTCGCTTGCCTCGTGGTTTGACAAAAAAGTTCCTTCATATTCGGATACTTTAGAGTCATTGCATCCGGAACATAACAGGACCATGAGTGAGCATATTAGCAGAAAAAAAATTCTGGCCAAACACTTGTGTGCAATCGGCACAGTCGTTGACCTCTCTATATGTTAAAAGGTCTATTTTTCGGTTCTTTTTTCCAAGATAAAAGCTATTACAGGAGTGAGGATAAGTAGGGCTAAACCAATTATAATGACCCCGTAAGTTCCGAGATCCGTGTGGTGATGCACTTGATAAAATACGTATCCCAAAACAATCGCGAACGCTGCTATTACTATAAATGAAATCAGCGGAACTACGGCGGATAGAGCAACCTTATTCAATTTCTTTATCTCCTGATAGCAATCTGCAATTTACAGGTAACATTCTAAGTTAATTTATCCCCTGATTATACCCTTTTTTATCATTTTTGGATCCCTCACTGAACCAACGTAAGAAAGCCGTTATTATTAGGCTAAGGAATAAGAAACCACTTCCCACTTTCATAATTATTCCACCAAGTTGTTGGTCGATCAAAGCGCTAACCCCAAAAAGTTTGGGAGTGTCCAAGTAATGATTATAAATGGGCTCGGGAGCAAATGTAACGATGCCAAAGACAATGATCTGAGCTAATGACATTACAAATAAATAAATAATTTGTAGCGGGTAAGATAGTCTAGGCACAGCGGCTGAATTGCTACATAATGGCCACCACATCACGAATGAAGCGATCATAAATAGCATATGCTCAAAAATGTGAACTGAGTGGTGTGTTACAGATAATCCATAGAGGATGGGGATGTGCCAAATCGAAAATATCACGTTGAAAATGACGACGGCTGATATTGGATGAAATAAAATTTTTGCTAATTTGCGAACGAGGTCTCGTTTAAATATTGGTGATATTAACCAATCAGGTATGCCCAGAATAAGTAGTGGGGGAGAGACTAGAGTAAGTAATACGTGCTGCACCATGTGAGCACTGAACATGTAATCATCGCTCAAAGCGTGCAAGGGTGAAAGTAAAGCGATGAATATAACGAAGACGCCCGACGAAAATAGTAGTGTTTGACCTGGGTCTACCGTTTGTGACAGATTGAATTTTTTTCTTGCAGGTCCGATCCCGATTAAATATCCGCCTTGTAGGATAAATAATCCAATTAAAACGTCAGGGTGACCATGCCAGTGAAGTATGACGGAAGTCGCAAGATCACTCATTGGTTCTAGAAAGTTTCCTTGTGATAGCTGCTTCCAATTAAACTAGATTTGCCGACGGGATGATTACTTCCGCGTTGTTATAGCCAGACTTGAAACAGAAATATAAGGGCGAATATAACAGAGGTCGCTAGAACAAACCCCCCGACAAACATAAGACTAAATAGTTTATGGTCAAACTTCAGGTGCATGTAATACATTGCAACGAGAGCAAATTTTCCCGCAGACAGCACAAATAAGATGGGTATAATCCAGTATCCCAACCACGTCAGATAGAATATTCCAACTTCGATAGCCGTGACTACCGAGAGAATCATAGCGATTCTGAAATATAAGCCTGCCGTAGGATGTTCGTTATGTACCTCGGAAGGATTCATCTCCTGACTCATTTAATCTCCATTGGGTTAAGTTTCTAGAAACCCTCAAATACTCCGAATAGATAAACAACCGTGAAAATCACGATCCAAACGACGTCCACAAAGTGCCAGTAAAGCGCCGCTAGATCGACATCTAGATTCTTCTCTCTAGTTATAACCCCCTTCTTGAAAGACAGGAAGAAAATTGAGAGCAGCCAAACTACACCAAGAGTAACGTGAGCTCCATGGAAGCCGGTCAAGGTAAAAAATGTCGTGCCGAATAGATTAGTCTGTGGCTTTAAGCCATACTCTTCGTCTACGTGGTGATCAGCCTTGAGAATCCCATTCTGATCTAGACATTCCTTCTGGTAGAAGTGATTATGTCCAGCCTTTACGTATTCCCCGTGCTCTATTTTCTCTGCAACCTCACTACATTCAAAGTGTATATGGTGAGTTGAGAAACTACTGAATTCATAAACTTGAAACCCTATGAATGTGGAACCCATGATGGCAGTAGATACCATCCAGATTCGGAAAGCCTTCATATTTCCACGATTCAAAGCTGAATACGCTAAGACCATGCTCATACTGCTCATCAAGAGCACAAAAGTGCTTACGGAGGTTACTGGTATGTCGAATACATCAATTGGCAGTGGGCCTGAAAGGCTTTTACCCTGATATACGAGATAGGTAGCGATCAGAGAGCCAAAAAACATACAATCTGAACCAAGAAATGCCCACATGAGCATTTTTCGATGGTTTAAACCGGTTGTAGTAGCTTCGTGCTCACCATGATCTGCTGTCGCTATGTGTTCCTGTGCCAATTGACCAGACTCCCTTAGTGGGCCGAATCTTCGTCGGGATCATTTACTGGTTCTAAAGACCAAGCGTAAACCCCCACGAAACCTATAAAAGTACCTATGATAGAGATAGCCCAAGGAATGAACAATTGGTTGAATACAACGCCATAAGCAGCGATGAATAATCCAAGTGCCGTTACTAGAGGCCAGTAAGAAGGTTGAGGAAGATGAATGTTGTGTCCTTCATCACCTGATCCACCTGCGACAGGAACCTCTTTAACGTTTCCACCCTGCTTAGTATTCCACCAATCGTCTAGAGACCTGACTACAGGTATCTCCTTGAAATTGTATTCTGGTGGTGGAGAGGGTATTGACCACTCTAACGTTCTTCCGTCCCAGGGATCTCCAGGGGCTTCCGGGCCACTTTTCCAACTTTTCACCATATTCAGGATGAATATTGCAAAACCAGCGATAAGTATAAACACCCCCAAGGTTGCCACGAGATTCCATAGGTCCCATCCCATTCCCTCTGCATAGGTGTAGATGCGCCTCGGCATTCCGTCAAGGCCTACAAAGTGCATAGGGAAGAATGTTACATTTTGGCCGATCATCATCAGCCAGAAATGAGCCATTCCCATTTTCTCATCATACATTCTTCCTGAAAATTTAGGGAACCAGTAATAGATCCCAGATGTCAGCGCCATGATTGCTCCACCAAACAGCACATAGTGTATGTGTGCCGGTATAAAGTACGTATCTTGCTGCTGGGCATCTGAGGCAGATACGGCGTGCATTACACCGCTAATCCCTCCTATGAGGAACATGGCTATGAATCCCAATGCAAATGCCATGGGAGTGTTAATTTTAATGGATCCTCCCCATATAGTTCCTATCCAGTTAAAAACTTTAATTCCAGTTGGTACAGCTATGAGCATAGTTGTTATGGTAAACACAGCATTTGCTACTGGGCCTAGACCTACTGTGAACATGTGGTGGCTCCAAACCATCCATCCCATGACAGCAATTATTGCTCCAGCCAAGACGACCGTTGTATATCCAAACAATGGTTTTTTTGAAAAAACTGGTAATACTTCCGACACTATGCCCATTGCGGGTAGTATCAGTATGTATACCTCTGGGTGTCCGAAAACCCAGAACAAGTGCTGCCAAAGTACTACACTTCCTCCTCTTGCTACGTTGAAGAAGTTGAAATCAAAATAGCGATCAAAAGTTAGTTCTATCAACGCTACTGTGATAACTGGGAAGGCAAGTATTAGCAGAATAGCTGTGATGAACGACATCCACGTGAATAGAGGGAGCCTCATCATAGTCATTCCTGGGGCACGCATGTTTATTATGGTGACAATGAAATTGAACGATGCTGCCAGTGAGGCAACACCAAGAACCTGGAGGCTTATTATCCAAAAATCAATTCCTTTTCCCGGGTTTTGGTCTATGGATGTTAGAGGGGCGTATCCAAACCAGCCAGCGTCAGTTGCTCCTCCAATCCAGCTCAACTTTAACATCACCGCACCGGCGAGAAACGTCCAGTAGCTGAATGCATTGAGTCTTGGGAAAGCAACATCCCGGGCTCCAATTTGTAATGGGATCACGAAGTTAAAAAACGCTGCTCCCAGCGGCATTATCGCTAGGAAAATCATTGTTGTTCCATGCATTGTAAAGAGCTGGTTGTAGACAGCGGCGCTGACGATATCTAGTTCAGGCTGAGCTAGCTGTACACGCATCAAAGTTGCTTCAATGCCGCCAGATATGAACATTATGAAGGCAGTTACGCCATATAGTATTCCTATTTTCTTGTGGTCTATGGTTGTTATCCAATTCCACAAGCCAGTGGGATGTACTGGTCTTGGTATAGCTATTGGGAATGTGCTCACTTAAGCGCCTCCGGGTTTAGGAAAATTGTCATGTATAAATACACTAACTCACTTAAGACTTGTTAAATATGCGACAAGCGCAGATATCTGCCGCTCTGTTAGAGATTTGTCGGGGTCTGTATATACGGCAGCTTGGCTAGACATTATGTTGCCAGGCTTAATTTCTGAAGGATTCTCAAGCCATTTGCGTAGATTCTCTTGGAGGTATGCATCATTCACGTTGCCAGCGCCATCAGAGCTATCCATCATTCCAGCGGCTAAATGTCTCCTAGAGGCGACGTGGGCGAGATTGGGTCCTACCCGACCTTTTGAACCAGATCTAGCGATAGTCTTTAGAGAGTGACAGCCTGAGCAACCTGTACTCTTAAATACTTCAGCACCCTCTAGTGCCAGTGGATCTCCTGACTCCACAGCTGGAGCGGACTGATCGGAAAGCCATTTATCAAATTCAGTGGGTGAAACCGCCACAACCTTGAATTTCATGCTCGCATGTGACGTTCCACAATATTCAGCACACTGGCCAAAGAATTCACCCGCCTCGTCAGCCTGGAACCACATGTGATTTCCTTCCGATGGAACCATATCGACCTTACCCGCGAGTTTAGGGACCCAGAAGCTGTGTATAACGTCTACTGATTCCAGGTTTATCCTGACTGGAATCCCGACAGGTATGTATACCTCATTGGCTGTCACCACTTCACTTTCAGGGTCGTCGGGTGACGGATATCGGAATTCAAACCACCATTGGTGGCCAATGGCTTCCAAAGTTATAGAAGGCTCATCTTTTGGTACATCGGCCGAATAAAACAAAGCGTCAATAGATGCCACGGAAAATCCTATAACCACGATTGCTGGGATTATGGTCCATAGAAGTTCCAACCTGGTGTTGCCATGCACCTGCTTAGGTACATACTCTTCACTCCGCCGCCTGAATTTAACTAACGCGTATATGAGGGCAGCTTCTACTAGTACGAAAACCACAGCGCCACCAATGAGAATCCACCAAAATATGGTCAGTTGCCTGTCAGCGACAGGACCTAATGGTTCAAAAGTGGACTGATTGGCATTTGGGTCGATGATAAAGCATCCAGTTGCTAAAACCGCAACGGCCAAGGACATCAGCAACAGGATAATTTTTTGGGTTCGGGAAGAATTTATAAACACGCTTCCGAATACACCTCTATTTTTCATAGTTACCATTACTGGCACCAGTTGCAAAATTTATCAAACCATCGGTGATAACGTCAAGGCGAAAATCTCCTGATTCATCGTCAAGGACATTATAGAGAACACTGTTCACTGAAAGCTTCCTTCAACCATGATGGCAAGAAATAGTAATGCTAGGTATGCCAACGAGAACATATATGTAGCCTTGGCAAAGCCAATCCCATCTTGTTTTAGGAGTTTCCATGTAAACCCAATGAAAATAATTGTTAATGAAATGGAAGTAACACCATAAATGACTCCCAAACCGGGTGCTAGTAGGACGGTGCCAATCATTAGCACTAGTAATATCCAAGTGTAGGCAAAGATCTGTTTTTTTGTGCTTTGCACACCTGCTACGACGGGAAGCATAGGAATTCCAGCTTGTTCGTAGTCATCTTTCAATATGAGAGATAAAGCCCAAAAATGTGGGGGAGTCCAAAAAAATATTATGGCGAATAATAAGAAAGGGGAAGGATCCAATATATTGCCGGTCACGGCCGCCCAACCAACCATAGGTGGTATGGCCCCAGCGGCTCCTCCTATGACAATGTTTTGTGGTGTTGTCCTTTTCAGTCCAATTGTGTACACGAAAACATAAAATAACGTTGCAATAAGAGCTAAGAAAGCACTCAGTAGATTGGCCATTTGCCAAAGGAGTGCAAAAGCCACAATGTTTAGAAAGATGCCAAATAGTAATGCAGGTATGGGGGTGACCTGACCAGATACCAGGGGTCGTTGGCTGGTTCTACTCATTTTCTTATCTATGTCGCGGTCTAGGAAATGGTTGATTGCATTAGCGCCGCCCGCGGCGAGACTTCCTCCAACTAAAACCACCAACGTCGTTATTGGACTTGGAAATCCCTCAGAGGCGAGAAATAATCCTCCCAAGGCTGTTACAAGGAGTAGAGATATGATCCTAGGTTTGGTGAGTGCTATATATCCGTTAATCATGTGTTCAGACTTTCTCTACAGTCATATCGCTATCAAAGACGATTTTGGAAAACGATCTTTCAACTAGGATACTCATCAATATAACAGACAACCAAACTAGCGTTGCTACACTGAGGTGAGTCACTTTCATGTGCGATGAAAAACCCGACCAAACCGTTATAGCTCCAAGAATAATTTGAACCCCAATTAAACCTAATACGGAATGAGCAATTCTTTTTATTAATCTGCTGCCATTTGAATGGGTTATTAGTTCTATTGCCACGTATCCTACGAAGGCTAATGACAAAACCGAAATGTATCTGTGTCCCATATGTACCTGATACGTTAATCCCTCAGGAATGGAAAGACCTTTGCATAGCGGCCAACTGCTACAAGAAGAGCTGGCACCAATGCCCACCATGTATGAACCGCTTAACATCAGTAGAAACACCAGGGACAGGCACAATACCATTTTCCATTTCCAGGCCCTGATTGGACTCAGGTCAATATGAACATTTCTAACGTTAGCAAATAGAAATTCCCAAACGATATACATGAGGCATGCAGCTAAAATCTGCGCTATTCCTAGATGAATTAATCGTATCCACCACGCTAGCTCTGTGATGACGGTGATTCCGCCAAGGATTCCTGCACCTACAACCAATCCGAAAGCACTGTAATTCGCTATGGTAAGTCGTTTTTCGGACCTGTAATTCATGAGACATATAATCAAAAGTGTGGTTACTAATATTCCAAGAACTGATCCATTTAGGCGATGAGAGTATTCAATCAATGTATGGAATTCCATGGGTGGGATAATTTGCCCGTGGCATAAAGGCCAATCGGGGCAGCCAAGTCCAGACTCAGATGCCCTAACAAAGCCACCAAGGGTGATTTGAATGAAAGAGACAACCAAGCTCAAAAGTGCCACTATTTTATAAATTAGGGCCATTCTGAGCTTTCCTGCTTACGAGAGAGAATAGAGTGCTTCACACGTTCAAATCGGCTTCCCAAAGTTATTGATGTGTGCATTTTTTCACTAATGAATTTTACTATAGGGGTTGCAACAAGGTCAAAGCACTTTATTAGGTTTTCTAGACTCCGTTGGCTGGGGTCTCGAATAGGTGCCTCAGCTATGGAACTAAATCTTGTTTGGGTAGTTGATTTACTCAGGGTAGTCCATAATAGTAGCGGAATCGGGGCGTAGCGCAGTTGGTAGCGCGCCACGTTCGGGACGTGGAGGTCGCTGGTTCGAGTCCAGTCGCCCCGATTTTACTGATCGTTCTGGGTTTTTGCCATTCTTATAATCCGCAGTTGTTTTGATTAGGCATAAAGGTAGTTTAATTGAGACGTGCATATTTATAATGTCTGAATATGGCTAGTCTTGAGCTTGAACGAAACCCGATCACAATAACCGCTTGGGTTATTTATGACATGGCAAATACTATGTTCTCGGCAGGGCTAGTTGGACTAGTGTTTCCTCTGTGGGTTATAAGCCATTCTGGGGAAGATGACGCAACAATTGGCTACACTTTGACCGTCGCTATGACTCTGGTTTTTCTCTTATCACCCATAGTTGGATCTTTGTCTGACAGATTCAAAAGGAGAATGCCATTTCTACTATTTTTAACTTTGTGTTGGATAGTGAGTACAGTGTTGATCGGGACATGGGGGTTAAAGATATCACTTTTATTCGTGATTACATCGTTAGTTTTTGTTCAATTAGCAAATATATTTTATAACGGTTTACTAGGCGATCTTTCTACAAATGGTAATGCCGGTCTCATTGGTGGAATTGGTGTTGGGCTAGGGTATACAGGTGCAATCATTGCAGTACTTATGTCGATTTTCCTTTTGGAGAATATTGGCCACGTAAATCTTTTTCGTTTAATGGGTTTTTGCTCGCTGGGTTTTACTGTTCCGTTACTTATTTCAGGCAAGTATGGAATTAGAGTGACCAGAAGAGCAGTATTTGCCGAAGCCTTTGCCAAAACAATCAGGTTAATGAAGGACTCATTCCAACGATCAGTGTCTAATACAAATTGGTTGAGATTTCTAATATCTCGTTTTTGGTACCTGTGGGCGGTAAATGCCGCCTCTTCGTTTGCGGTTTTATATGCAGTGCAAACAATTAAAATGTCTAAAACCGAAGTGCAAATGATTCTAATAATCGGGATCGCCACAGGTATACCCATGGGAGCGTTTTGGGGTTGGCTGGTAGATAAGATTGGTGCATCATATGTCCTTAAAATTAATGTTTTAGGGTGGGTTATACTGCTTACTATTGCAGCTGCTATTCCCCTCATGAATTGGTCGTCGGGTGTATGGTGGTTTGTGGGATCTTTTAGCGGAACAGTTCTATCTGGCCTCTACGTTGCAGAAAGACCAATTGTGCTGGCTATGGCTCCTTTGGATAAAAGGAGTGAATATTTTGCCATGTTTACTATGTCCGGTAGGTTAGCGGCGATCGTAGCCCCTTTTTCCTGGGGAATGGTGTCAACTACTATGGGCTTTGGTCAGCCGGCAGCTATGGCAACCTTGGCAATTTGTGCACTTGTCGCTCTAGGGTTTATTTCCTTGGTTAAATCACCGAGGGTCATATAGAACTGGCACACAGTCATGTAATAACTTTTCAGATTATGGAGCAACTGCCAGCTCTGAAAGAAGCTTTTTTGTGGAAACAATGTGTTTGTTTAGGCGCATTTTTTCGGGGGCTATACCTAGTGATAGGCCGACTAGTTGAGGGAGATGGATGATTGGCAAATCGATATCTCTTTTTGCTGCTGAAGATGCGTTTGGTTGGTATCCATCTAAATTGAGATGGCACAGAGGGCATGGGGTTACCATAGCATCAGCTCCTCTATCCTTTGCGTCAATAGTGTGATTGGCTACCATTTTTACTGAGTTCTTCGGATTTATCGTCAATATGGGAAAACCGCAGCAAAGAGTCTTGCCTGGAAAGTCAACAACTTCGGCGCCTACGGCTTCAATAACTGCCTCCAATGAAGTTTCCCGTTCAGGATTTTCATCGAACCCTAATGCTTCTGTGGGTCTAACTATGTAACATCCATAGAAAGGAGCTAGTTTCAATCCTTCAAGTTTTCGTACGACCTTTGAATGGAAAAAATCCATACCGAGATCCTCCACGATAATCCAAAGCAAATGTTTTGGGTTGATTGTTCCCTTGTATTCAAGTCCTTCTTCTTTGAGATCTTCATTGATTGATGCGAGATACTCAGGGTCTGATACAAGGCGTTGGTTGGCTTGTGACATGACACCTTGGCATGTACTGCAAATCGTCATCAAAGGTAGTCCAGCTTTTTCAGCCATTGCAAAGGTTCGAGCATTTAAAGTGTCACCAAGTCGAAGATTTTTCTCTTGAAGAACTCCAGCACCAGTACATGAGGCTGACCTCAAGGAATCTTCGTCGAGCTCTATTCCGAGTATATTGCAGACTTCAAGAGTGGCTGTATAAAGCTCTGGGCATGCACCTCTAGAGACACATCCGGGATAAAAGGCATATTTCATTTTTTGTTCTCAACTTTATCGAAAATCCTACGTACGTTTTCAACCTCAGGGATGTTTTTATGAATCAAGGGAGGAACTTTCCCTGCCCTTTGGGATCTTATAGCGAGCGGGATTAGGCTTATCATGGCCTTCAAATTGAAGATTCCGAAACTTTTTATTGGGAGTTTAAGCTCATCGAGCCAACCGCTGTGTCTAACTGAATCAACGAAAGCAGTAGCATGTCTCGCACCATTTGTATTTGTGTGACCTGCATCCATTACTTTTTCTCTGAGTGACATAATTCTATCCATGGGGGCGACTCCCTTGGGGCATACCTCTACGCATTTCATGCACCTTGTGCAATCCCACACGCCTCCTTCCTCGTTTAAGGCCTTAAGCCTTTTCCCGTCTGCATCGTCTCTTGGATCCCCAACGAATCGATAGGCTTTGGCTAGAGCCGCAGGGCCGAGAAAATTTGAATCGACCTCTAAAACGGTGCAGTCGGAGACACATGCACCGCAAAGTATGCATGAAACCACTCCGGCTAAGTGAAGCATGTCTTCATCTGGTGCTAGATATTCCCCTTCAGGCTCTTCCCCGGCAGGTTGGAGCCAGGGTTCGATGGATTTGACTTGATCCCAGAAAGGTTGGAAATCGACTACCAAATCTTTGATTACTGGAAGATTGCCAGCTGGTTCTATCACAATCGCTGTTCCATCTGAAGGGAGTGCGTCTATTACTTTCGTATTACATGCTAATCCGGCTTCGCCGTTTACTCTCATAGCACAGGAGCCGCAAATCGCACTTCTGCAAGAACATCTCAGGCTAAGTGTTCCGTCCACATCCTCCCGGATTTGGATTAGCGCGTCTAAAACTGTTGCTGCCTCGTCCATTTCCAACTGGTATTCCTGGAAATGAGGAACAGTATTTGTAGATTCGGGATCGTATCGCCGTACGCTGAGTTTTACTTCCATATGGTTGGTTCCTTTGATTCCCGTTTAATATTGCCTCACGGTTGGGGTCCAATCCGTTATCACTACATCCTGGTACGAGATATTGGGTTTGCCATCCTTGTCTGAGACAACTATGTGCTTTAGCCAGTTTTCATCGTCTCTATCCGGCATATCTGTTCTGGTGTGGGCCCCACGGCTTTCCGTTCTGTCAAACGCGCTGGAGGCTATGGTCTCTGCACATTCGATCATAAACCCAAGTTCAAGTGTGAATAATAAATTCGTATTGAATGTGTTGGTTTTGTCAGCTACATAAACAGATTGCGCACGTTCTTTAATTAAACTAAGTTTGCTAATACCTTCCGCCATGCTGGAGTTTTCCCGGAATACGCCAAAGTGCTCTTTCATGGCCGTTCCCATATCAAACCTAATTTTTCCAAATGATTCGTTTTTGTCATTCAACAGTAGTCTTTCGATGTTTTCTCTATCGGGTTTAGCGGCAGAGTCGTCTATGGATAAATGTGAAGTGTTTTTTGCCCTCTCTGCTGCATGCACCCCGGATCTCCTACCAAATACAAGCGTGTCCAAAAGTGAGTTTGCTCCGAGCCTATTTCCGCCATGAACACTTACACAGGCAACTTCACCCGCTGCGTAAAGTCCAGGGACTCCAGTTTCTCCATCCACATTGGCTTTAACTCCCCCCATTTGGTAATGCATTCCAGGCATAATTGGAACAGGTTCTTTAGCCATGTCGACGTTGGCAAAGTCCATTGCCAATTCTCTTATTTGTGAAAGTCGCTCACTGATGTATTTTTCGCCTAGATGTCGTACGTCTAGGAGTACGCAACCATCAATTCCTCTTCCCTCATTGATCTCTGTTTGTTCACATCTAGAAACAACGTCACGTGATGCTAACTCCTTAAATTCCGGAGCGTATTTGAGCATGAATCTATCATTCTCAGAATTTAGAAGATAGGCACCCTCGCCTCTTGCTGCTTCGCTTATTAGGACTCCACTACCCTTCAGGGTGGTCGGATGATACTGGACCATTTCCATGTCCATAAGAGAAGCTCCGGCCTTATAGGCCAAACTCATTCCGTCCCCAGTGCAAATCATGGCGTTTGTGCTGGGTTCAAATACCCTACCCAGGCCTCCAGCTGCCATAATTACGGCTTTAGCCCTTACTACTTCAATTTTCCCCGTTCTTATGTCCATCATCACCACGCCACCGCATTCACCATCCCGTTCAATAAGGGAGAGGACGAACCATTCCTCGTAAACAAGAGCCCCTGCTTTTACGATTTGCTCATATAGCACATGGAGTAATGCCTGACCCGTAAAGTCAGCCACAAAAAATGTTCTGGCTTGACGTTGGCCACCAAAATTTCTGGTGCCTAGTCTGCCTTCTTCATCTCTGTTAAATATTGCTCCCATGTGTTCCATGGCAATTACTTCGTCACCTGCTTCTCGACACATAATCTCTATGGCATCTTGGTCACCTAGGAAATCACTTCCTTTGATGGTGTCATAAGCATGGTCTCGCCAGTCATCGCCGCGATCTGTCAATGCTGCGTTGATTCCCCCCTGGGCCGCATTGGAGTGGCTACGTACGGGATGAACTTTGGAAACAACAGCAACATCCACGCCAGCCTCTGTAGCCGCTAAAGCCGCTCTCATACCGGCAAGGCCGGCACCTATAATAAGAACATCGTGGTCATACATCTATGTACCCCCTAAAGGTCAAACAACTCAACAGGGAACGATAGCATAGGGGTGTCTGCCTAACAATCTTTATTTAAATATTGTCTGGTTGAATGTTCTAACACTGTCAGATAGATTATCAATTGACTGAAGAGCAATTGGAATGGTAAAATCTATCGTCTTAGTTTAGTTAAATATTTCAGATGCTGAGAAAGGGAGTAGTAGCTAGTTTAGAACCGATTTAGAGAGTTAGGTAATAGCTGAAAGCCTGATATTGGAGTCGCTAGCGAACTCGCCCCGGAGCACCTACCCTGAAAGAAAAAGTTGAGGTTTTAGCCTTATGCGAAATGTTAGGAGATATAACCTGGCCTTCGCAGAAGGTACTGTATAACCCAGCTGAAATAGGGGACGGGCGATAGTTACGTTATAGCTTAATGAGTGGCTTTGAGGAAGTATTTCCTGAAGGCAACGTGGGTGGTACCACGGGAATTATAAATGCAATCCCGTCCCTGTTATAGGGCGGGATTTTTTGGTTTTTGGCATTTTGATTTAACTCCAAGGAAAAGGAAAATAGTATGAAGATGAGAGGAGCACAGATAGTCTGCGAAAGCCTTCTTCGTGAAGGCTGCGACGTTGTTTTTGGTATTCCCGGTGGGGCTATATTGCCTCTTTATCAAACGTTGCCTGAATTTCCTAATCTGCGCCACATATTAGTTAGACATGAGCAAGGCGCTGCACACGCAGCGGATGGATATGCAAGGGTCACTGGAAAGCCTGGAGTGGCTTTCGCGACATCAGGTCCGGGGGCAACAAACCTTGTCACCGGCATTGCTGCAGCACAGATGGACTCTGTGCCCATGGTGATAGTGACGGGTCAGGTAGGTCGCCCCGCCATTGGCACAGATGCCTTTCAAGAGACCGATATTACGGGGATTACCCTACCGATTACTAAACATAATTTTCTCGTGATGGATGCTAATGACATAGCTAGAGTAATAAAAGAGGCGTTCTTTATTGCAAACAGTGGTAGGCCAGGACCTGTTCTTGTAGACATCCCCAGAGATGTGTTTATGGAAGAAGTAGACTATGAGGAACCTCAAAAACTTGATTTGCCCGGATATAAGCCAACAGTTCTTGGAAACAATCGCCAAATAAAGAAGGCAGCAGACCTCATACGGTCAGCTAAAAAACCTGTAATTCTGGCGGGTCATGGTGTCATCATATCTCGAGCCTACGATGAATTGAGGGAATTGGCTGAAAAGGCTCAAATCCCTGTAATAACAACTCTGCTCGGCATAAGTTGTTTTCCAGAGGATCATGTTCTTTGGACGGGTTGGCCTGGTATGCATGGAATGGCCTATTCCAGTCTTGCGCTAGATGAGGCAGATTTGATAATTGCATTGGGTATGAGGTTCGACGACAGAATTACTGGTAATGTTGAAAAATTTTCTTCTAAATCCAAAAAGATACATGTAGATATCGATCCTTCTGAGATCGGGAAAATTGTTTCCGTAGACGTACCGATAGTTGGGGACGTCAAAGAGGTACTCCAAAAGCTTAATAAGCATGTTGATGCTTCTACTCACGGTGATTGGCTTAAGAGGATTGAAATTCTGAAAGAGGATCATCCTTCACTCAGATTGCCCGATACGGACAAGTTGATTGCCAGGCAAGTTATAAGGGATATTTCTGATGTAACTGATGGCGATGCCACTATTGTTACGGGCGTTGGCCAGCACCAGATGTGGGCAGCCCAACATTATGAGTTCAAAAATCCATGCTCTCTTCTGACATCGGGAGGGTCTGGCACCATGGGATATGAAGTTCCAGCTGCAATGGGTGCCCAAGTGGCCAAGCCGGAGGGAACCGTATGGTCTATTGCTGGAGATGGTGGGTTCCAGATGACCTTGTGTGAGTTGGCAACCATTGTAGAAAACAAACTTCCAGTCAAGTTTGCAATTTTAAACAATGGATTTCTGGGTATGGTGAGACAGTGGCAGGAGATCTTTTTTGAAAGTTCCTATGTGTCAACTGGCTACTCAGGCAACCCTGACTTTGTAAAGTTGGCTGAAGCGTACGACATTAAGGGAATAAGAGTTACAGATAAAACTCAAGTGAAAACTGCGATACGGGAAGCAATGGAACATGACGGTCCTGTTCTCATCGATTTTATAGTCGAACAAGAGGAAAATGTTTATCCGATGATCCCATCGGGGATGACGGTTAAGGACATGATTGAAGAGCCTTCAAGCGAACGGGTGACGGCATGACGACTCGTATAGATAAACACACTATTACTGCCCTAGTAGAAGACCAACCTGGTGTCCTTAATCGTATTTCGAGTATGTTCAGACGTAGAGGCTACAATATCTCGAGCTTGGCTGTTGGGCAGAGTGAGACCGATGGTCTGTCGAGGATGACGTTTGTGGTGGAGGGTGATCCTGAAACAGTCGAAATGGTCGCAAAAAACCTTCATAAGCTTGTTGAAGTTATCAAAGTGGTAAACATTTCTTCTGATAACACCGTGTCTCGTGAACTCGCCCTGGTCAGAGTTAATGCCGATTTGACGACTAGGAGCGAGATAATGCAGATTGTCGATATTTTTCGGGCTAAGATCGTCGATGTATCCCAAGGGACTTTAATTGTGGAAGTGACCGGAGATGAAAATAAAGTAGATTCTCTTGTGGATTTGCTACGAACATTTGGGATACACGAGGTTATGAGAACTGGGACCATAGCCATGAGTAGGGGTGTTTCATTCGAGGGTGATACCTCAGGAATCACATTAGGGAAGCAGTCTTAAAACAAGGGAAATTAAAAAATCAACGGGAGAATCGCCAATGCCTGCGAATATATATTATGAAACCGATGCTGATATGTCGCTACTTGAAGACAAAAAAATAGCCATCATTGGGTACGGTAGTCAGGGACATGCACATGCCCTTAATCTGAAGGACTCAGGTCTCAATGTAGCAGTGGGTCTGTATGAAGGTAGCAAAAGTTGGGAAGCGGCTGAAGAAGAAGGTCTAGAAGTGGGAACTGTTGCGGATGTTTCTGCGAAGTCCGATGTCATCATGATCCTGATTCCTGACCATTTGCAATCGACAGTCTATAAAGAGTCCATATTACCTCACCTCCTTCCTGGAAAGACGCTTATGTTCGCCCATGGATTCAATATTCACTACGATGCTATTGTTCCTCCTGAAGGAGTGGATGTTTCCATGGTGGCGCCTAAAGCTCCAGGTCACAGAATGCGCGAGATATATACCAAAGATTCGGGAGTTCCAGGCCTATTGGCTATACATCAGGATGCAAGTGGGAACGCCCATAGTATTGGATTGGCATATGCTCGTGGTGTTGGCTGTACAAGAGCGGGTGTTCTCGACACAACCTTCAAGGAAGAGACTGAGACCGATTTATTTGGTGAACAAGCAGTCTTGTGTGGAGGGGTTGCCGCACTCGTTAAAGCCGCATTTGAAACTCTTGTGGAGGCTGGATATCAGCCCGAGTCAGCCTATTTTGAATGTATGCATGAACTTAAGATGATTGTGGATCTTTTTTACCAAGGTGGTATGGAGTATATGCGTTATTCCATCAGTGACACCGCTGAGTACGGAGACTATACACGAGGTCCAGTCGTTATAGATGAGAGAGTAAAAGAAAACATGCGTAAAGTATTGGATCAAGTTCAGGATGGTACTTTTGCCAGAGAGTGGATAACTGAGAACGATGAAGGTAGACCAACATTTGATCGATTGAGGAGTGAGAATGCTGGTCATCCTATTGAAAGTGTTGGTAAAGAGCTAAGAGGTATGATGGCTTTCCTAGCAGATGCGGATTAATTTTTTTGTGATAACCAGTTGAAAGAGTTTAAAGATATTGAGTCTTAGTATAAATAATAAACTTGAGGTTTTTTCCACTACGGAGGAAGAACACGCAGTTCGCTACAGTGTTTTGGTCTTGGCGAGGCTGAAGCCGGCGTACTGCGTTGTCCTGTGAAACTTAATTGTAATTACGTAATCAGATAGAGGCTTGTTAGCGAATTAAAAGGAGCCCCAAATGTCACAGGACAAGGTAACAATTTTTGATACGACGTTGAGAGACGGAGAGCAATCAGCTGGTATAGGTCTTACCACCCAAGAGAAGTTGGAGATTGCCCGTCAGCTTGAAAGATTAGGTGTTGATGTAATTGAAGCTGGATTTGCCGCCAGCTCTCCGGGAGATTTGGAAGCCGTTCAGAAAATTGCGGCTGAAATCAGAAAACCCATTATTACCTCTCTCGCACGATGTTATATTCCCGACGTTGATGCCGCTTGGGAAGGAGTGAAAGGGGCTGAAAAGCCAAGGATCCACGTTTTTATTTCTAGCTCAGATAATCACATCACAAATTTGCTTAGGAAGAACCCAGAGGAGGTAATGGATACTTCTGTGGCTTCGGTAGAAAGAGCAAAGAGTTACTGTGATGACGTGGAATTTTCTCCTATGGATGCAACTAGAACTGATCCTGAATACCTTTTTAAGATGCTTGAGGCAGTGATAGACGCGGGTGCGACTACCGTGAACATAGCGGATACAGTAGGCTACACAATCCCCTCTGAATTTGCTCAACGGATAGAAGATATAAAGCAAAATGTACCTAATATCGATAAAGCCGTCATTAGTGTGCATTGTCACAATGACTTGGGATTGTCTGTATCAAATAGCCTAGCGGCAGTGAGAGCGGGGGTAAGACAAGTTGAGGGATGTATTAACGGGTTGGGAGAAAGAGCCGGAAACGCAGCACTCGAAGAGATAATCATGGCTATAGAAACGCGGGACGATCTTTTCAATGTGACAACTAACATTGACACTACTCAGATATATCGGACTAGTCGTCTTGTTAGTGACATTACTGGTTTTCCTGTGCAACCTAATAAAGCCATAGTTGGCGCCAATGCATTTAGGCATGCATCAGGTATACATCAGGATGGAGTTATTAAAGACAAAAGTACCTATGAAATTATTGATCCAAGGTCCGTTGGGTGGCCAAGTAACTCACTCGTTTTAGGTAAACTCAGTGGCAGAGCGGGTCTTAGGTCTAGGCTGGAGGAGTTGGGATATCAACTTGAACAAGAAGAGCTGAATGAAGTATTTGATGCGTTTAAGAATCTAGCGGACAGGAAACGTGAAGTTACTGATCAAGACCTAGAGTCTTTAATGTCATCCAGAAGACGTATTGCAGATGTGCCCACAATATATGAGCTGGAACACGTGCAGGTTTCTACTGGCGATCATGAAGTTCCCACGGCAACCGTAAAGCTGATAGACCCTGATGGCCAAACAATTGTTGATGCGGCTACAGGAACTGGTCCTGTTGACGCTGTCTACCAGGCAATAAACCGACTTATCGGCGTAGACAACAAGTTGACTGAATTTAGAGTTGACGCTGTGACTGAAGGTATAGACGCGTTGGGAGATGTCACCATCAGGATAGAGCGTGACGGAGATGCGTTTGTGGGTAGAGGTAGTGACACGGATATTATTGTGGCCAGTGCCAAAGCCTATATGAATGCTTTGAACCGCGCGATGGCGATGCAAGGGCCTCAATAATTAATAGTGCCCCACGAATTATGTTTGGATATGGATCTTTTTGAGATTCATCCGAATATATAGTTAAGTAACGAAAACGGAGTATGTAATGGCACCTAGAACTATGTTTGAAAAGATATGGGATACCCATGTTGTGAAATCAGAAGAGGGAAAGCCCACAGTTCTGTACGTCGACTTACACTTAGTGCATGAAGTAACTTCACCTCAGGCATTCGATGGATTGCGGATGGCCGGTCGGAGTGTTAGAAGAACGGATCTCACGGTCGCCGTTGCCGATCACAACACCCCTACTTGGGACCTTTCTTTACCGATAACGGATCCAATAGCTCAGCAGCAGCTAGATGAATTATCCAAGAATTGTGATGAGTTTGGAGTGACTCTTTATGATCGATTTAGCCCGTTGCAAGGGATTGTCCATGTCATTGGACCAGAGCAGGGATATACACAACCTGGGAAAACTATAGTTTGTGGGGATAGTCATACTTCTACTCATGGAGCGTTTGGCGCTTTCGCAATGGGTATAGGAACATCTGAGGTGGAGCATGTTTTAGCTACTCAGACGTTGAGACAATTCAAACCGAAAACAATGGAAGTTCGGGTTGACGGTAAGTTATCACCTGGTGTGACAGCAAAAGATGTCGTCCTCGGTATTATTGGAAAAATTGGGATCGGTGGTGCCACAGGGCATGTTATCGAATACACGGGTGAGGCAATAAGGACACTTTCGATGGAAGGCAGAATGACTGTATGCAATATGAGCATAGAAGCTGGTGCCAGAGCAGGTATGGTTGCCCCTGACGCAACAACATTTGAATATATGAGGGGAAGAGAAAATGTTCCCAAAGGAACTGACTTCGATAAGGCAGTGGCTGCCTGGGAGGAGCTTGGAACCGACGAGGGTGCTCAATATGATCAAGTCGTGGTACTGGATGCTGAGGAATTAGAACCCCACGTAACATGGGGAACAAACCCTGGAATGGTGGCCCCAATTACAGCAAGAATCCCAATTCCCCAGGAGTACGAGGACTCTGGCGAGCAAGAGTCTGTTACTCGGGCACTGGATTATATGGACTTGGAGCCTGGAATGAGGATAGAGGATATTGAGATTGATAGAGTCTTCATCGGTTCATGTACTAATTCGAGGATAGATGATCTGAGGGCCGCAGCGAAAATTGCAGAAGGAAATAAGGTCGATGAGAGCGTTTACGCTATGGTTGTGCCTGGTTCCAATGCTATAAAAAGACAAGCTGAGGATGAGGGGCTAGATAAAATATTCATGCAGGCGGGCTTTGATTGGCGAGAAGCTGGGTGTTCGATGTGCCTGGGAATGAATCCAGATATATTGAAACCAGGTGAAAGATGTGCATCAACTTCAAATAGAAACTTTGAGGGTAGACAAGGAAAGGGTGGTAGAACTCACCTGGTTAGCCCTGAGATGGCAGCAGCAGCAGCCATAGAAGGACATTTTGTAGATGTACGGGATTGGAGAGGTTAAAAGGGAATAAATATGGAAGCATTTAAGACTTTAAATAGTGGGGTGGCGCCACTGAATCGGGTTAATGTGGACACCGACCAGATAATACCGAAGCAATTTCTCAAACGAGTAGAAAGGACTGGATTCGGTCAGTTCTTGTTCAACGATTGGCGATTCGATGAAAAGGGAAATGAAAAGCCTGACTTTGTGTTGAATCAGGATGGTTATAAAGATGCTTCTATATTAGTTAGTGGGCGCAATTTTGGATGTGGTTCTTCTCGTGAACATGCTCCATGGGCTCTACAAGACTTTGGGATAAGAGTTATCATAGCGCCTAGTTTTGCTGATATATTCCATAACAATTGTTTTCAAAATGGAGTCTTGCCCGTGGTTTTGCCGGAGGATGTGGTACAAAAAATCATAGAACATTCTGAGAATGATCCAGATTACAGAATAACAGTCGATTTGGAAGCCCAAAGAGTTTGGGATGAGAATGAAGAAATAGTTGCTGACTTCAATATGGAACCTTTTCGCAGGCATTGCATGCTAAACGGACTTGATGATATAGGCCTAACCTTGGAAGACGAAGATGACATCACCTCATACGAGAGAGAACGCTCAGAGCATGGCGGAGTCGTTCCCGCATAAAGCCTCACCTAGGATAGATATACATTGTCACGTTATTCCGGAAGAGTTCTGGAAGGCGTCTGATGCCGGCGATTCTTGGTTCGGCGCCTCCTTAGTATCAAGGAATGAATCCCATTACATTGATACAGATGCCCGCTTTGCTGGGCCAATTGAACCAAATTGGAGACTAAGTGTGGATGAGAGGATCGCTCTCATGGATTCGATCGGTATTGATATTCAGGTGGTTTCAACTCCTCCTTATTTTTTTAATTACCACCTGAATGCCAAAGAAGGGAAAGAGAGTGCCCGTACCATCAACGAGGGACTTTTAAATTTGGCCTCCCAGAAGCCAGATAGGTTCTCTGCATTTGCCACACTACCATTTCAGGATGTGAATTATGCTGTGCAGGAACTGGAATGGGCGATGGCCTCTGGTATGAAAGGTGCTGAACTATGTACTCATGTAAATGGGATTAATTATGACGATGAGTCACTATGGCCTGTATTTGAAGCAGCGGAAGCTCTTGGGGCATTTCTGTTTTTTCATCCCCACGATCCAGCAGGAAGAGACAGAATGACCAGTTATTACAGTGCAAACACCATTGGGAATCCGCTCGAGAATACGATAGCGATATCTAGCATTATTTCAGGGGGGGTTTTAGATAAATTTCCTGATATAGATCTCTGTTTTTCCCATGGAGGTGGTTACGCATCATTTGGCGCGCCTAGAATAGATCGTGGATACAAAGTCAGAGAGGAGGCAAGTCTGAATCTCTCACGGCTACCTAGTGATTATCTAAAATCTATTTACTATGATTGTCTTACACATGGTCACACAGAGCTATCATTTCTAGTTAACCGTGTTGGGATTGATAGAGTTATGTTGGGAAGTGACTTTCCTTTTGATATGGGGCTTGACTCTCCGGTCGACTGGGTAAAATCCAGCGAGTTAATATCAGAAACAGAGAAAGACCTCATAATCGGTGGGAATGCGCAGCGGGTCCTGGATTTTTAGTGGAGAATTTTAGTTCCGTCTAGTCAACTTCGTCTTTATTGAGTTCGTTAACTTTTCTTAAAACAGTTCCTCGCAATGATTCGACTTCTCGCGAAATCGTTGATTTAAGACGCGAACTATATTCACCCATATTACGAAATTTCTTGGTCCTTGCCCTTAGCCTTCTTCTTTTGGATACCGCCTGCAAATCCGCCAAGTTTTGTAAGAGGGCTCTTTTGAGTAATCTTGAAGCTTCATGATGGTCTTTGTGAGCCCCTTGTGTGGGTTCAGGTACCAATTGATCTACTATATCTAGATCCATGCAGTCCATTGCTGTTAGTTTTAGTGATCCAGCTACTTCTTTAGCTCTTTGCTCATCTTGGTATATAAGCTCAGCAGCTTCTTCAGGAGAAACGGCGGAATAAATAGCGTTTTCCAGCATTAATATCTTGTCAGTTACCCCGAGAGCCAGCGCTCCTGCACTGCCCCCTTCACCAATTATTGTGGAAATGGTCGGAACAGTTAACGAAGATATTAGTGTTAAGGTGGATGCTATTGCATGGCCTAAACCTCTTTGTTCCGCTTCTGATGAAAGGTTTGCGCCTGGGGTATCTATAAGACTTACAACTGGCAGCTCAAATTTTTCGGCCATTTTGAGAGCTCTCTGAGCCTTTCTAAAGCCCTCAGGCATGGTTCTTCCCGTATTGTCCTTATGCTCAGAATCAGATGTTTGTTCTCTTTGTTGCCCGATGACTACGACGGTTTGTCCACCTATCTGCCCCAATCCACATACGATGGAAGGATCGTCTCCGTAAACTCTGTCGCCATGCAACTCTACAAAGTTATCCATAATTCTAGCCATGTAGTCCATGGACGTAGGTCTGGAATTATGGCGTGCTATTTGCACAGAATGCCAGGCTTCTGTAGGTTGGGAGGATGGATAGGTAACTTGGCCGCTTGAGGTTCTTTTGATTGTGAATTCTTTATTAAATAAGTCAAGGAGCACCGAGATGACGCCACGCAGATCAGTTCGGTCCGTTATTGCGTCTACAGTGCCATGTGTAAGATGGGACTCTGATGTATGAGAGTCTTCTGATTCTTTTCTGACGTCGTCACTTATGGAGCGTATTGGATTAACTCCGACAATTGCACCTGGTTCAGCCAGTATGATGTCTGCCATATTCGCGAAACTTGCGTAAGCTTGACCAGTAGAAGGATTTGCCAAAACCGTGATATGTGGAATTCCTTTTTGTTGAAGAAGATTTGATGCTAGTCCTGTTTTTGCCATTTGCATAAGTGACAGTATCCCCTCTTGAATCCGAGATCCGCCACTTGTAACTATGGTAATGACAGGTATTTTTCTTTTTGCAGCCCTCTCAAATGCCAATGAAATTTTCTCACCAACCACGCTACCCATCGAGCCTCCCATGAATCCAAAGTCGAGCGCTATTAGAACGCAAGATAAGCCGTCTATGGTGCAGGAGCCTGTTATTACAGCTTCAGTAAGCCCTGTTCGTGTCTGGTCATCATATAGGCTTTTTTTGTATGAGCCTTTAGTGGAAAATGACAGGGGATCAATTGATGTTAATGACCTATTGCTTTCTCTAAATGTGCCGTGATCTGCTAAGGATTCCACACGTTCTCTAGCTGTCATGCTGTAATGGAATCGGCATGCGTGACAAACTTTATACCGTTTATAAAGATCTGAATCTATCAATGTTGTCTCACAAAGGAGACATTCTTCTCTGGCTATTAATTCTATAGCTTGAGAGTCTTTTCCTCTGACGGTACTGTTTAGGAAACCGGTGAATTTACGAACCATTTAATTGATTCCCGGATGGAAGATTTGATTGGGCAGGGCCTCAGGAAATTATAACATCACGGGACTTTGACCCATCACTCGGACTCACGATACCCATGTCTTCCAGCTCATCCATGAGTCTTGCCGCTCTGGGATATCCAATCCTGAGTCTTCTTTGTAAAAGAGAGGTTGAGAGTTTACTGTGTCTGTGAGCCATTTCTATCGCCCTATCAACTAGCGCATCCTTCGTATCCGATACTGATTCAGGTTGTCCGGGCAGAAAAGAGGAGTCATCCCCTGCAATGTGGAGATCAATGGTTGGTCTAGGAGCCCAAGGAATGTCTTTCCAATGATCCACTAAGTTTCCAATTTCTTCGTCTGAAATATAAACGCTTTGAACTCGTGTTGGCCGCGTTGCGTCAATGGGTTGATAAAGCATGTCGCCTCTTCCAAGAAGTCTTTCTGCTCCGTTGGTGTCTAATATGGTCCTAGAGTCGACTTGAGAAGTTACTCCGAAACTAATACGACTTGGGAAATTAGCTTTAATTAGACCTGTGATTACATCTACTGATGGTCTTTGAGTGGCGATTATGAGATGTATCCCTGTGGCTCGTCCCAATTGAGCCAGCCTGCAGATTGACTGTTCTACGTCAAAGGCTGCGGTCATCATTAAATCTGCGAGCTCATCGATTGCAACTACGATATAGGGCATCCTGCCAGATTTACTCTTGGAGTTATAAGCCTGTATGTTTCGTACTCCTACTTCCTCCATAGTTCTGTACCGGTCCATCATTTCTCTGATGAGACCTTTAAGGAGATTTACGACTTTATCAGTTTCTACAACGACAGGGGTTATAAGATGAGGAATGCCGTTATAAGGTGTCAATTCAACTCTTTTTGGGTCTATCAGCAACATCTGAATATCAGAAGGCGTTTTTTCTATAGTCAGGCAAGATATTATTGCGTTCATGCAAACACTTTTCCCACTACCTGTCGCTCCCGCAATAAGAAGATGAGGCATTTTAGCCAGATCAAAGACCACTTCTTCCCCGTCTGATCCTCTTCCTAGGGCAACTGGCAAAACGGCCGAACTGGTCAAATTCAAGAACTTTTTGCTCTCCATAACCCTTCTGAGTGATACAAGACTCGGATTAGGATTAGGAACTTCTATTCCTAGCAGTGATTCTCCCATTACAGGGGTTTCTATTCTTAAACTTGGTGTTTTCAAAGCTAGAGATAAGTCTTTTTCTCGTCTTAGTATGTTATCGACGCTCACACGGGTATTGTCTTCCTGTTGTGCAATTATCGGCTTCCCCTTACTGTCAAGTTTAGGATTTCCGTTTTCATCTTTAACTCTGACTCTTTTGTATTTACGAACCCAACCGGGCTCTATTCCATACATGGTTACTGTGGGTCCGGGGCGAACTTTTTCCACTTCAACTTCAATGCGATATTCGGCAAATGTAGTTTTAATGACTTCAGAAGTCTGCTGGATCTCTTCCTTACTAATGCCACCTTCTTCCAGATTGACCAACATTTCCATGCCGGGCTTTAGCCAAGTGTCTGCTCTAGTTTTTTCTTCTTGCGATGTCTCAGATACATTTTCCTCTTCCTGAATTGAATCATCAGACCAGAGCCGATTGAATTTATTGCCATTTTTTTGAATGATGATTTTGTCTTTTTGGATAAATTTATGTGCATCATCAATTTGGGTACTATCAGGTAGCGAATCGGTATTGGTAGTTTCATCGTCATTTGATGTATCAACTCCTACGAAGTACCCAAGTCTTTTTTCTTTCTCACCAAGGTATTCATCGGTTTCAATCATGTTGCCGTCTTCATCCCGCTCTATTTCCACTCTCATATCATCAAGATTTGCAATTATCTCGCTTTCTCTAATGTGAGGTGACATAAGTTCGGGGGGCACTTCGGTGGTTGAAGGTTGACCTAGAACGTGAGGATCACTGAGAGATCGCTGAGGCTCTACTTTCGAATAAAGCTTGGAAATTGCCCTATAAATTGCAAATGTTCCTAGATAGCACGCTATCGCTGTTGCTCTTGCACCTTTCAGAAATATTTTGACTAGGTTAGGCTTAACTAGAATAAAGCTCGTGACAGCTAGAATGCACAGTCGAGGGATTGCCTGATATAGGGTTTCTCCAATGATGGAGACGGAAATCGTTCCTCCAATCGGTACTCCTAGCGATATCGTCGTCCACCCTGGGAAACCGTTTGAAGGAACATAAAGTCCCAATATCCCCCATAAGATGGTTGAAAAACCTACTGATCCTATCAATTTACCGTATTGCTTTCGGAATAGGATTTTTATTTGTCGAGTCTTTACTATCCATATACTGAATATCAACCAAGCAATTAAAATGACTAATCCCAAACCAGTAGTCGCAATAAATTTCTCAGTGATATTTAGTCCGAAGTTGGTCACCGTATAAGTGTTTAGGTAGATATAAGCGAATGCCGCGATAGTGAAAGAGATCATTAAGGCGATAACGATTTGTTTCAGAGTGAGCCTGAAACTCGGTATGTTCAATCCTAGATCTGGTTTGTCACGGGTATTTTTGGGGGTCATTTAGGATACCTCGGAGGTTCAATAAAGGGGCAGGTTTTATGAATAACAGGGAAAAGAAAATCTAAACTGTTGGTAGATTTTGAGTTAACAGGCTACTTATTTGTCTCCAATATCGGAAGCACTATAGGCCTCTTTCTCGTCTCCTTGTAAATGTGAGTTGCAATCGTTTCAGCTATTTTAGATTCAATGTCGTCCCAATCTAGTACTTTCAACCACTTTTCTTCCAGCAAGACTTGGACCATTTTAGAGGCTGATTTTAAGGCTGTATTTTCATAATGCTCTTCAGAAAACCCCACAGACCTCAATTTAGGGCTTCCTATTACCGAGGATTTGTCGCCGGATATCACCACACTTGCAATTATGATTCCCTGTCGTGAAAGGGCTATTCGTTCATTAATGATGTTGTCGTGAGTTTCGTCGGCTTTTTTGCTGTCCATATAAATAGTTCCGGAGGGAACTCGTCCAGCAACTTGCGCCCCGTCGTTCGCAATTTCTAATACTTCGCCATCTTCGATAACAAATACTGATTTCTCTGACATTCCCATTCCTTTAGCAATGTCTGCATGAGCTTTTAAGTGTCTATATTCTCCATGTATAGGTAGGAAGTACTTTGGCTTTGTCAGATTGATCATGAGCTTAAGTTCCTCACGACTAGCGTGCCCATGAACATGAACAGGAGCAATACGACTATATATGACTCGGGCACCTCTCCGGAAAAGTGAATCTATAGTTTTTGCAACAGAAGTTTCATTTCCAGGGATTGGGGATGATGACAAGACTACGGTGTCACCGGTCACTATGTTTATATCAGGATGATTTCCGTTAGCTATTCGAGTAATCGCGGCATTCGGTTCACCTTGGCTCCCAGTGGCTATATATATGACTTTATTTAAAGGTAGGTTACGTGACTCTTTGATAGATACGATCACATTTCCCGAATCTTTGACATATCCCATTCTCAGAGCCATTTTGATATTTACGTTCATACTTCTACCGACTAAAGATATCTTCTTTTGATGTCTTTCTGCAGAATTTATGATTTGTTGTACCCGCGCAATTAGAGAGGCGAAGGTGACTATAATAACTCTTCCACTCGCCTCTTTAATTACGTTATCTAGGGCATCTCCAACAAGTTTTTCCGACCCGGTATACCCTTCGATTTCGGCATAAGTGGAATCTGAGCACAATAAGAGAACGCCGTCTTTTGTCAATCGTGATAGGTGATCGAAGTCGAAAGGTATACCGTCTGCTGGGGTGTGATCTATCTTGAAGTCACCGGTATGAATGATTGTTCCAAAGGGAGTTCTGATTGCAATTCCCATTGAATCTGGAATGGAGTGGCATACTCGGAAGAACTCAAACTCAAAAATACCTGCAGAGATTATTTTTTGTGGTTCGACTACGTGTAAGTTAGCGCTTTTAATTATCGAAGCCTGCTTAAGTTTGTTGGAAATCAGGCTATGTGTTAGGCGAGAAGAATAAACAGGAGCATCTATTTTGGAAAGTAAAAACGACAGTGCCCCTATATGATCTTCGTGGCCATGGGTTATCAAGATAGCTTTCACACGGTCTCTGTTTTTTTCCAAATAAGTTGTGTCGGGTATTCCAAGCTCAACACCAGGCATATCGTTTCCTGGAAATAACAAACCAGCGTCAATCACCACAATATCTTGATGGCATTCTATTACCATCATATTTTGGCCTATTTCCCCTAGTCCCCCCAATGGGATAACTTTTAATGGAGAAGACATTTCAGGTATATATTCACCCTATCGGTCGAAGAGCCCAAGTTGTTTTGGCTCCACTTGATTGGGTGACTTGCTGCGGATTTTTGGCATATTGTGATATTCATTGACTAGTTCTAACAGCTTGGTAAAATCATCGGCCAACCTTGGTCTGAGAGAGGGGTTATAAAGAGCTGCGGCTGGATGATACATGGGGAATATAAATTTGTCTTTCCAAGCCCGTGGGACACCCCTAACTTTGCTGATCGGTAGACCTGGGAAGAATTTGCTAAATGAAAATCTACCCAGAGTAACTATTACAGCTGGGTCTATTGCTTGTATTTGAGAATCAAGATGTCCAGAGCAAGACGATATTTCAGATGGAGTAGGATCCCTGTTATTTGGCGGGCGGCACTTAACCATGTTTGTTATGAACACTTTATTTCTACTGAGTCCAATTTGATCAAGTAATTGATCGAGTAATTTACCTGCTCTGCCTACGAATGGAGAACCTTCTTTATCCTCATTTCGTCCGGGTCCTTCCCCAATAAACATAATGTCGGACCTTGGGTCTCCTTCACCTGGGACAGTAAGAGTTCTAGTTTTATAGAGTGGACATGCTTCACATTGTGCGATCTGTTTCGCTATTTCTGCAATGGAATGTGTAGGACTTGTGGTATTCAATAGTTTGAAGATGTTAGATTTGTATGTATGCAGTATTAAAGTTATTTGTATTGTGAACGTGACACGGATTTTTAGCAATAAATAAAATTGCCACGTTGGAAATTACCAGAAACTATAGTGTTGGCGCAAAACATATTTTATGACATATAAATTAGGTATATTTGGACACCCCCTATCCCACTCCATTTCTCCTGTCTTCCAGCAGGCTGCTCTGGATGAATTAAATATAAACGCAAGTTACGAAGCCTGGGATGTGCCTCCAAGCGGTTTAGTGAGTCGTATTGAAGAACTCAGAAATCCTATCTATCTTGGCGCTAACGTGACCATACCGCATAAAGAAAGCTCCATGAAGTTAGTTGACGAACTGGACCCATTGGCAGAGAAAATTGGATCTCTGAATACGATTGTTAACAGGAAAGGAAAACTATTTGGATATAACACCGACGCCGATGCATTTCTTAAAGCATTAAAATTGATGGAATCTTTCGAGCCTACAGGTGCGAAAGTATTAATTATTGGTGCCGGAGGAGCTGCTAGGGCGGCTGTGTGTTCACTTTTGGAGCTTGATATTTCCCTGTTAGTAATTGCCAACAGGACAGTTGATAGGGCCATTTCTCTAGGTAAATATTTCTCTTCCAGCATTGACGTTTTGGCCATTGGAATGAATGATTCTCGGCTCACAGAATATGCAAGGAAGTCGAGCCTAATCATCAACTGCTCAGCCATGGGGATGAAAAATGGTTCAGCTGAGCAATTGTCTCCCCTGGGATCTACAGCCATTCAAAAGGGAGCATTAGTATGTGACATGGTCTACAACCCGACTATGACACCCTTGCTGGTTGAAGCTAAGAAGTCTGGGGCTTCAACTGTGGGTGGGTTACCGATGCTGATTTATCAGGGTGCTGCGGCATTTGAATTATGGACAGGCAATAGTCCGCCCATAGATGTGATGTTTAGAGCTGCTGAAAAAGCTCTAGGGGTGAATCAGTAATTCTGATCCGCTTTGTTTTGTAATTCGTAAAGCTTCGTTATTGCTTCTAGAGGTGTCAGGTTGGATATTTCTATGTCCTTAATCTCGTCTATTAGCTGTGTTGATTTATTCAAAAATGACAGTTGAACTCCTTCAACGCTATTGCCGGTAGCCGATAGTTTCACAGAACCTTGGTATTCTTCTAATTCTCTGAGTATTTCCCAGGCCCTATTGACGATACTGGATGGAATGCCGGCTAACCTTGCTACATGTACGCCATAGCTCCTGTCGGCACCTCCTTCTACAATACGTCTTAGAAAAACGATATTACCGTTATCTTCAGTTACTGAAACATGGTAGTTTTTTGCTCTCGATAGCTCACTGCTTAAACTTGTCATTTCATGGTAGTGTGTGGCGAAGAGAGTCTTGCAACCAAGATTTGAGCTGTTGTGGAGGTGCTCTGCTACTGAGCGAGCGATTGCTAGGCCATCATACGTGCTTGTGCCCCTCCCAATCTCGTCAAGAATGATCAAGGAATGACGCGTGGCTTGATTCAGTATGGAGGCTGTTTCAACCATTTCTACCATGAATGTGGACTGGCCTGCAGTAAGATCGTCCTGTAAACCGACCCTTGTAAAAATTCTATCTACCACACTTATATTAGCTGACCTGGCTGGCACGTAGCTGCCAATTTGTGCCATCAATGTGATAAGTCCGACTTGTCTTAAATATGTTGATTTCCCAGACATATTGGGGCCCGTCAAAATAATAATTTGTGATTCTTCCAAATTCAGGTCCGTGTCGTTTGAAATGAACATACTTTTTGTGGTTATGTTTTCAACCACCGGGTGCCTACCTTCTTCTATGTGTATTCGCCCCGACCGGTTCAGGTTAGGCTTAGTGTAATTCTCGTTTTGTGCAACGACAGCAAATGAGTTAAATACATCGATTAGTGCGAGGGCCTCAGCTGACTGTTTCAATTTTGATACTTCTAAGGAAACAACTTCGCAGATTTTTGAAAAAACCTCAGATTCCATAAATGAGATGCGGTCTCTAGCGGTTAGAATTTGTGCTTCTAGCTCTTTCATGCGTGGGGTGATATATCTTTCGCCTCCCACTAGGGTTTGCTTTCTAACGTAATGTTCAGGAACGGAGTCTATGTGGGATCGACTAACCTCGATGTAATACCCAAATACTCTATTGAATCCCACTTTTAGTGTCTTGATACCAGTTTCCTGGCGTTCGTTAGATTCCAGAGAGGCCATTTGCTTCTGAGCAGCGAGCAATTCACCTTTTAGCTTATCTAGTTCTTTTGAATACCCTGGTTTGATGGCATTTCCATCTCCGACGGTTGTCGGTGGGTCATCATTTAAGGAACTCGAAAGTGTGGTAAGCAGTTCTGAATGATCCCGAAAAGTATTTCTTGCAAAGTGAATTTTATGTGAGTCGTCACCATTAGAGAGTAGGTCAATGAGATTTGGAATTATTGATATGCTTTTTGTTATTCCTATGAGGTCTCTAGGTGTCGCCCT
>Ga0209034_10000179_pt1 | contig 32640 bp, 27 predicted proteins | sample MarorgKNORR_S2LV_2_FD_188219 | JGI IMG/M metagenome (GOLD analysis project Ga0209034, IMG submission 188219) | Marine microbial communities from the Southern Atlantic Ocean, analyzing organic carbon cycling - 250m_A/KNORR_S2/LV (SPAdes) (version 2) | ecosystem: Environmental > Aquatic > Marine... | reverse complement strand
TTACCAAAGAAGAATTTAGCAATATGTTGGGCAATTAATATGCAGGGCCTTGAAGTTATTTCATCAGGATTGATGACCACCGTCCAAGATTTAGGCAGAACAGGTTGGACACAGATCGGGGTGCCTGTGTCTGGAGCAGGAGATCCATTCTCCGCGGCTTTGGCAAACGTTCTTTTAGGCAAAGATATTAATTCGCCGGTCCTTGAATGCACACTCTCTGGACCTAAACTTAAATTGCTGATGAATCAACAGATTGTGATTACTGGTGCAAGAATGCAACTCAAGGTAAACAATGAGGTTGCTCGTCATGACACAGTTATCGATGTCGAAGCCGGAAGCATTATTGAAATTCAGTCGAGTAAGTCTGGTTGTCGTAGTTATATTGCCTTTTCAAATGATATAGAGGCAACCAACTTTCTAGGCAGTGTTTCAACCTATGAGCCCGGTAAATTGGGAGGTTTAAACGGAAGAGCCCTAAAGAAAGGGGACATAATTGGCTTTAATGATCTTGATAAAAATTCAATAAAATCAGGTCAGGGAGTTTCACCACGATTTGATAATTCTTGGCTTATAAGGGTGACTGAAGGTCCTGAGTTCAATCGATTGAGTTCGAATGCAAAAGACAGCATAGAAAACCTTGAATACATAATTAGTAATGATTCTAACCGAATGGGAATTAGACTTGAGGGACCAAGCCTAGCGATCAATGAAAGCGGTGAGATGATCAGTGGACCTGTGTTTACTGGAACCATTCAATGCCCTGAAAAAGGTCTGCCAATTTTATTAGGACCAGATGCACAAACTTTGGGAGGTTACCCTAGAATTCTTCAAGTAGCTAAGGTTGATCGAACCTTGATCGGTCAAATGCGACCTGGGGATCAGTTAACATTTCAGCGGATTAGTGTCGAGGAGGCTGAAAAACTTTGGCTCAACATGGCTTCAAGTTTTCCATTTCTTTCTAAGATATAATGTGATTAGAGTGCGCCTGTAGCTCAGCTGGATAGAGTACCTGGCTTCGAACCAGGTGGTCGGGGGTTCGAATCCCTCCGGGCGCGCCATAGTTTAATAATAAGGAGAAGACAGTGAGTAACGCACACCCTTGGTTAGAAGATATTCCTTGGACAACTAAACCTCTTCCTAGAGAGCAATTAGAAAATAGAATTCAACGTGTATTAACCTTTACAAATCTTGGCATGCTAGGAACCTTAGGCTTAAACGGGCCTATTGTAAGCCCACTTGAATTTTATGCTGATGGACTAAGTGTTTATATTTTTCCACAACCAGGAAGCCCAAAATTAAAAGCCATGGAAAGAGACCCAAGAGTCTCTTTTGCCGTTGCCAATCCTATGGCAGGATGGGTTTGTGCAAATGGAGCTCAGTTGTTTGGTAAAGCCGCTTTATTAGAACCAGGAACTGAAGAATGGGAATACGGCATGACTATATTTAGGTGGGAATCCTCGGCTGCTGAAATTAACACTGGTTTTGATGCTCCCCCACAAGGCAAATTGATGAGACTTGATCCTGATCGAATTGTCTACACTGAACATTTTTTAAGAAAAGACGGATACGGACCACGACAAATCTGGCGTAGAGATGAGAAAAATGAACAGGCTTCAGATGGACTGACCGAAGCCCAGAAAACCTGAGGTTTTGAGTTTTATATAGTCCTCATTCTCAAAAGGACGTCAGAAAGGATGCTGCATTACCTCCCGTGGTTTCACCTTTTCGAGCAGCGATTAAATAGTCTCTACCGGTGGGCTGATTATCGTCATGATTACCATAAATTCTTATTACACGATTTTTATGAAAAATCTTTAATTGAGATAAAAACGGTATGATATTTTCCGGATTCTCACCAAATAACTCCCGATGCTTTTTAGGCAGACGATACCATGGGACGGTCATATTATTATGATGAGCATTATGAAAACCAAAATTCAAGGTGAGCCAGTTGATCGCTTCTATATCAAAGGAATGCGGGTTACTAAATGTGTGTTCCTGTTCCCATTCATATTGACCTTTTCTGGGTGCTTTCTCACGGGTAAACAGGGTTAAATTATACGGATAATCATGCTGAAGAGAGTCCATAAAACGCAAAACAGTTATTAATAGAATATAAGAAAAAATATACAACACACCAACTTTCGGAAACAACAACATGAGTGTCAAAAATAAAGAAAATCGTATGATAATGACCGCAGTATTTCTTGAACGTTGGGGTTTTCTTTGAGGAATAATAAATGAAGAAAACATCATAATAAAATGCATAATAAATTCATGAGCAGGGATATAGAACCATTCCAACATTTTAGTTAATTTAAACACAGCAGGGTTCTTTTCAAAAAAGGCTTCATAGTCGAACCACACCACATCATCATTATCAACATGATGCCTAAAGTGTTTGTATTGGATATCTTCATAAGTCCCATAAGAAGAACCACAAATCCAACTTAAAAAACGACCAAGATAGGTGTTAAATCTAATTTTTTTAAACACTAAATTATGGGAACACTCATGAACTAAATAAGCTGCTATGATCATTGCATGACCTAACAGCAGAGTCGCAAGGGCGTTAATAATAACACTGCTATTGAATAGACCTACAAACCCTATGACATAGGCGATGATTGCATAGAAGATCGCCCCTCCGTTATAAATAATGCCTTCTGGCTCTTTAAAAATCTTTTCCATCATCTCTATTATGAAAAAAAATCCATGAAATAGGAAAATTATTATCTATTTACTAGTTTTTATTATTATCGGTTATTTGGTTTTCGTCTACATTAACAAACTGGAAGTAAATACCTAATACAATTGCAACCAAGCCCCCATAGTAAAAAGGGTATGTTGGATCAATATTGTATAGCACGGTTCCAATTGGTGGCCCGAAGATCATGCCAACAACTGGTGCTGCTGATAAGAAACCTGCCACTTCTCCTTGTTCAGAAGAATCAACACTTAGAGTTGCGGCAGAATTTAACCCCGGCGTGATCATACTAAACGCCACACCAATGCCAGCGAAGGCAAGATAGAACTGGGCTAGATTGCTAACAAAACTTATTGATATCAAGACCATGCCAAAAATAAGAAAACATATCCTGAGAAGTGTTGTGGGTTTTAAATGAATTATTTGCAAAACCACGGCTTGCATAAAAGTAGTCGTGAGTGCCATTGATAACAGGGAGATACTGGTGGCTTTAATAATCTCACTCTGGCTGATTACACCTAACTGATCTTCAATAAAAAATGCAGCAATAACTTGTGTTGAGGTGAAGACTAAAAAGGCAATGGCCCACCCAATGAGATAAGGGAATATTCTATTATCATAGAATTTAAGTGTGCTTTTATTGGCAGGGGTAGGTTCAATGTTTGTTTGTTTTAAATATTTCATTGCGAGAAGACCGCCAATGACTGCTATCACTGCTCCAAAATACATTGGGAATAGTGGATGTATAAATGCAAAACCACCACCAATAACTGGCCCTATCATTGTGCCAATCCCAGATGCCATGCCAATTAATGCCATACCCTGGGCTCTTTTTGAGGCTTCAGTGGTGTCTGACATATAAGCAACCGCTGCCGGCTGAATGCCTCCAATTAAGGCCCCATAGAAGATTCTTATCAGAAAGAGCATTATAAATAAATACACCGGTTCAAGCAGCTTCCAAATCCCGATTTGAATACCAAAGGCAAAGATCGTATAGGCTATGGCGTATGAAAATAGACCAATAATAAAGACCCTTTTTCGGCCTACAATTTGACTACGTTTGCCCCAGTAATATGATGAGAAAACAAGGGCAACATTGGAAACAGCTATGAGAATGCCGAATTGATTTGTTGATAGACCTATGCTTCTAGAAAGAGGTGCAAAAATTACATAGAGGAGGGAAAACCCTGTTCCGTAAATCACCAAGCCCAGAATCAATATGATTTTATCGAGACTTAATTTATTCTCGGAAGTCACTTTTTTTGTTTGTCTTGCATAGCATCCAGTTGTTCTTGGGTGGCCGGCTTTTGATATTGTTCCTTCCATTCGGCATAGTTCATCCCATATATTTTTGCCCGTGCGGCCTCTTGATCAATGGAGTGACCTAATGCTGAAGCTTCCTCAACGTACCATTTGCTTAAGCAATTACGACAGAAACCAGCAAGGTTCATTAGATCTATATTTTGAAGATCTGTTTCTTTTCTAAGATGATCCACCAATCTTCTGAAGATGGCGGCTTCGATTTCTGTGTCTTTAGTCATTATAGCTTAATGATTTTGGATGATATCTAAACACAATATCCTTTAGAATAGTATTATATTCTTCCTAAATAATATGACTAGAATTATGAATGATTCACTGCGACCTTTATCTGGAATAAAAGTTATAGAAATGACCCATATGGTTATGGGGCCAGCCGTCGGAGCTATTCTAGGAGATTTGGGTGCTGATGTTATAAAAATTGAACCGCTGACGGGGGATAAGACCAGAAAATTAAAAGCCTCAGGTTCAGGCTTTTTCTTAACTTATAATCGCAATAAAAGAAGCATAGCCTTGGATGTGAAAACCCCTGAAGGACAAGACATTGTTCAAAAACTACTGGCCGGTGCTGATGTGTTTATCGAGAATTTCAGACCGGGCGCCATGGATAAATTGGGATTCAGTTACTCCGAGTTAGAAAAAACCAACCCCGGATTAATTTATTGTTCTGCTAAAGGGTTTCTAAATGGGCCTTATCAACATCGGACTGCTCTCGATGAGGTGGCTCAAATGATGGGAGGCCTGGCCTATATGACCGGCCCTCCAGGCAGACCACTAAGAGCAGGTTCTTCAGTCATTGACATTATGGGGGGAATGTATGGCGTGGTTGCAATTTTGGCAGCATTAGAGGAACGTCATCGTACAAAAAAGGGACAGAAAGTTACCAGCGCCTTATTTGAGAATGTTGTGTATTTGATGGGGCAGCATATGGCACAAACTGCCACCACTGGTTCAGCGCCTCCACCGATGTCGGTTCGAGTGTCTACCTGGGCTGTCTATGATATTTTTGAAACCAAGGGTGATGATCAAATATTTGTTGGAGTTGTAAGTGATACCCAATGGAAGGTATTTTGTGAGGCCTTTGAACTAACTGATTTTATCTCTGACAAAGACATGGAGATTAATAGTGGAAGAGTTGAAAAAAGAGACGTGATTATTCCTATACTACAAAAACTATTTAAAACCTATACCAAAGTTGAGTTAATGGAAAAACTTGAAAAAACTGGACTACCTTTTGCCCCAATCAACACACCAGAAGATTTATTTGATGATCCACATTTAAACTCATCGGGTGGGTTATTAAATATAGATATTCCAGAAGGGGGATCCACCAAGCTGCCAGCAATGCCTATCGAGATGAATGATCGTCGATTCGGTGTGCATCATCAAGTTCCCAAGGTTGGCGAACACTCACACGAAGTTCTAAGAGAGTTAGGCTTCGATGAATTAGAAATTGAGAGTTTTTATAAGAACAAAATTCTCTCTTAGTCTGTGTCTAAGATCGTGGGTTGTTCTCGGAAATAATTTAGTGACTTAAAGCCTGCAAAAATACCTATTAGCCCCACCACTAAAGAAACAATTGATATTGAGTAAGTAATTAAGCTTTCATCTTTAAACACAAAATCAGTAATTAAAGCCACGCTGGTTGGCCCTAATGTATAGCCTGTCAAGCTAATGACAAAGAAATAAACAGCAGTAACTTGTCCCCTAATTTGGTTGGGCGTGATATTGATCATTGCCACTGGCGCCAGTGCTGTTTGTCCAGCGGCCACTATAATTTGTGGCATAAACATCAGTGTTGCTGTCTGATAGCTTGGCATTAATGGCACCAATGTCGCCGCTATAGTCATAATAATCATACTGTATGCAAATAAGAGCACATGAGAGCTGTTATTGTATTTTTTATACAGCTTATCCCCCAACCAGCCACTCATAGTGGCTCCAAATGGACCGCCCAATAGAAAGGCAAACCCTAGCCACAGTGTGATAGTGGGAATGGATACATCATATGCACGTATGTACATTGTTGGCAACCAGGAAAGGAATGCATAACCAATCAAGACGGAGCAAGCCATCGATAAGAAAAGCCATCCATAAGCTTCTTTTCTTTCATATATGAATCGGACGGTTTCCTTAATGGAGATTTCTTCACTTGTTTCACCGCTTTTATTCAAGACCTTCATTTTACCTTTCCTTGAAGGTTCTTTGACTGTGGTCATCAATAAAGCCACAAGTAAACCGGGTATACCAATGAATATAAACAGCGCCTGCCATTCATAGATCTGGCCAACTATAGGAAGAACAATAGGTGGAAAATCAGCAAAATAAGCAACAATTTGTCCTCCCAGGATTAGTGCGATACCCGATCCTACTGAGACGCCCATATTAAAAAAGCCCATCGCCGTTCCTCTTTTTTCCTTAGGAAAGTAATCGCTAATCATTGATAAGGCGCTTGGGCTTAGGGTTGCTTCACCTACGCCAACCCCAACTCTAGTAATAAACAGTTGTAGATACGTTTTAATAATTCCCGTAGCAGCAGTCATCAAACACCAAAAAGTTATCCCAATACCAATAATTGTTTTTCTACTCTTTTTATCAGCAAGCCTTCCTATCGGAATTCCCATGGTGGTGTAAAAAAGAGCAAACGCGAACCCCAGAATGATACTCATTTGACTGTCAGTTAATTCAAGGTCAGTTTTTATCTCGGTGACTACTAAAGACAGTAATTGTCTATCAAGAAAAGACAGCACATAAGCAAGTGTCAATATTACAACTCCATACCAAGCTTGAGATTGCGAAGGGTACGAGTTTACTTCATTTCTATCAGGTGTCATTTGAACCTGATTATTCTTCTAGGGCTGGAGCGGGTGTTTGTTCTCTTGAGTAATATTCTAGACTTGAGATACTTGGACCATAATCTTCTGTAGGAGCAGACAGCATTCCAGGATACCTTTCTTCAGAAAATTCCCTAATATGTTCAGGAATAATCTCAATATTGTCAGATTTTAGCATGGTGCTCATGTAGAGGCAGTGACCGGGTGTTTGCCCCATCAACATCCAAGGTAGCCAAGGCGTTATTCTGTTCCAAGTGCCCATATAGTTAACTGAGGTTAATTCTGGATTTTCTAAGTCTTTTGCAGAAACAAAATAGCGCATCATTTCTGATACTTGAGCCATTTTGCCTGACGATTCTCTTACCCATTTATCAGGTTGTAATGCATTTGGATAATACAAGTGCATGTCAGTATTTAAAGTAATAACATCACCCGATCGTTTCCAAGGAAATAACAAAGGAATCTTTCTTGGTTCTCCTTTTTCTCCTCCTCCAAAGTCTTCAGGTGCGAGTATTAGCCATTCTGATATTGTGTAGTTAAAAGGGTCGTTCGCCACATGAACAACTTTTACCTTTTCGTCGGTCCAGGGATTGGTCCACTCGTCTATCATTTGTCCTGTTCTTGGATCGGTATAGAAGATAACCTCTTTATTTAATCGTCTGATGCTGCCGTCTTCTGCTGCCGGCATTAAACGAGTGCATAAGAAAGTCTCAAACCCACACAGTTGTTTAACAGCTTCACCTGGTCTTACGCCTAATATTTGTCCAGTCGTGTAGCAAATTGATTCCTTTTCTGAATCTAGATCAGCTTGGATTCTAGCCCAAGCATCACGATTCCAGGTGTTGGATTGGAAATTGATTTCAGTCTCAAATTTTATCCCCATTTTAGTCTCCTTATTATTGTGTTTCTCTGATCAAATAGTTAATTATCAATTGTCTAGTCTCAGGGTCTTTAATACCCTCGACTCTCATCCTGTTTGCCGGAATATAGTTCTCAGGATCTGATATGAAAGCATCGATTGTTTCTGGTGTCCAGATCAATCCATTATTACGCATTTCTATTAATGCCGATGAATAGGTAAAATTTTCACCCACCGCAGCTGGTTTACCAAGAATCCTATACAAACTAGGCGCCATTCTATCTCGGTCATTCTCTCTGATGGAGTGACAGAACCTACATTTCCCGCCTTCCCAACTATCAAATGCTTCCTTTTCGAGTAACATTTCTTCTTCGGTTGCTTGATCAGAATACAAATCATAGTAGTCAGGAAGATCTAAGCCCTTGACTAAACTCTCAATCTTGTCTTCAGATAGATTAACTTTCGTGGAAACAGGGAAGGCTCCAAAGATTAAATAAGGTAAATAACACGCTATAGCAAATAAAATCACTACCAATAACCAGTGTGTTGCTCTTGCATTAATAAAGTAGTTTCTCATCAGTGTTAGGCAAAAATATTGATACTGATAACTCTGTATCTAAGCAAATGATAGATTCTAAATAACAGAATGAAGAAGATCAGGATGAGATAAAAGAAGGCAAAAACACTGTGCAAATACCCAGAGGTTACCCAAAGAGAATGATTAACTGAGTCGGTGCCTGGTAGAAACTGAATTAACCCATCAGACCACGCTGTAAAAATACCAGATAACCCTTGTGCAATAAAAGATACATAGAGCATGAATTGCAATATATGAATTTGAGTATAGGCATGATCAGGTAGTAATCGATGAGTATTTTGAGGAGGAAAATACAGCCATAGATACACCCGAATGAAACTAAAGACAAGTAATAGTGAGCCCACAACCAAATGGAAACTCCTTAAGATTTGACGTTCTGATGACTCAGTGGGTACCCTGGGAGTCTCCATCATATTAAAGAACACTATCACAAACAGAATCAAGACCAACCAACTGGTTAGAGATGTTAAACGTTGTCTAAATTGATTATCCATATGCAATCCTAGACCTTATTTATAAAGCCTTTAAATTTATTTGCAATGGAATCAGTGTCTAAATCCAATTCTAAATTCTTACCCAGAATTACTTGCATTTGTGAGTTCGGATTAATTTCTTTTGCACGGCTGAAAAAGGGGTACATCACATCGTCTTTTGCACACATTATCAAGCAAGGTTGTTGTATTTTTTTATAAGCATCAATGTCAGAGTATTCCCAAACTGCATGATGGATTTGTTCTGCAGAATGATGTGCTCTCAACGCATCCAAAGTTTCTCTTTGTCTAAGATTTAAATCATTTTTTGCGCCAAGGATTTCACCCGCTAGATGCCAAGCTTTTTTAAGGTGTGAGCCATCCTTGGTTGGGCTCCAATTAGCACTAATATTTTTTCTCATTTCAGCTTTTTCCTCTGCAGTTGCCAGAAAAGGACCCACAAGAGTTAATGATTTGACTGATTGTTCTTCCATCAGCGAGATTTGCATGGCTATTGACGCTCCAGTGTGATGACCAAATAAATGATAATGATTAATTTCAAGAGAATTAATGGCCTCAACTAACCAAGCTGAATAGTCCTTAATCATAGGTTTATCTATGGGATTAAAGCTTTGGCCGAAACCGGGTGTGTCAATGGCCACTGCATTCATTCCTTCCAACAAATGCATTAACTTTTCAAACATTAATGAAGAACTGGGTGTTTGATGTAAAAAGACAATCGGAGTGCCTTGCCCTTCAATGTATCTATAATGGCATTGCCCACCTGATGTGTCGACGTAACCTTTTCTTATCATTAAAGCGTCTCTTTGTTGCCACCGAAGTAGTCACCTGGGGATTTAATCCTAACAAAAATGGCACCACATAAGATTACTGCGTGAGTACAGCAAATAAGCAGGAACGGCCCTTTGGGACCAAAAGTGTCAAATAATAAACCACCTACTGAAGTTGCAACCAGTATTCCACAAGCGCCAAAGAATGCACTGACACCAATAACACTTCCTCTTTCTCTTACCGGAGCCTCTTGACCAATTAGGCTAGCCGTAGCGATCACTGTCCCAATGGCACTGGCAGAGATGAGTATAAAAATTGGTAAATAAGAATAATTCAATGGTGTATCAACAAAAACTATTAGCCCATAAGCTATGACTCCAAGTGCCATTGCAATTACCATTGCCGTTACTCTATTGATTCGATCAATAATTGATCCAAAAAGAAAAGCCCACACAATACTCAAAAGATTTGTGATCACAATCACAGGCACGACTTGTTTAAATGCTTCACCCGTTGTAATTCCTAAATCAATCGCACTGGTTGCTGCCCATAACGAAATAAAAATCCCATTCACTGAAACATCAGCACGAGCCAAAAGAGTTGCTGCAAAAGCCAGAGAAATCCTAGGGTTCTTCATGGATTTTATCCCTGTGGCCATTAGATGTTTAAAGCCTGGTTTTTCTTTTTGATTTTCTGGTGTACCTCCTTTTAGTCCAACTGCAAATATCAGGCCAGATAGAAACGCAAGACCTGCAACAAATAACATCGTAAAACGGCCAGCAGTTATAGGGTCATAGCCCATATTAGTGAACACAGTTGGCAGTCTTCCTAGAAACGCAGCAAAGATAGCTACCCCCAGCGCATTGAGAACTGAATGAAGACTTACAAATTTTCCTCTTGATTGTTCAGTGGGGTAATCATTTACAATAATAGCCAATACTGAGGAGAGTGCAGCAGCACCTACAGCAAAAATGGATCTGTAGATGTATAACTCGTTCATATTTGTTGCATACGGGAATAATCCAAAGCCTATTGCCACGACCATTGTTCCAAAAACCATTACTGGTCTTCGACCAATACGATCAGATAAAACACCAAAGAAAGACACCAAAATTATGGCAATAATTTCTTGCATAAAAGCAAGGCTTCCACTAATGGTCCCTTGTTCAGACCTTGGTATTTCTAGAACTACGCTGAGTATGTATGGCTGAATGAAATTTAATCCAGCCAGAATACCAATACAAATGATGCAAGCATAAAGGTAAGTGACAGCGTTAAATCTAGATATGCCTTCGGACAATTTTATCGGACCAATTCTTGCTTGCACGATGCCTCCTTGACTGAGTTTTTAATTATATTGTAAGTCTGACCAAAAAAATTATGGATCACAAGTAACTAAATGTAACCTTTTTAATCTATTTTTTTAGATTAATTTCGAAATTTTAGAAGCCCAATTAACAGGATTATGATCTAGTGTAAAATAACTGATGTTTTCCAGTTTCTGTTCAATATTCATGTATACCTTTTCCAATGGATGAGAAGATCGTCCACAAATAATAATTGGAAGTTCTATTTCAGATAAGCTATCCCTAATAGGGTAATGAAGGAGATCTGAGGTTGTTTCTCGCCATGACAAATCAGACCTAATTAATTCTGTTACCTCAATATCTAATTGTTTTTCATCCAGATTAGGGCTGCCCTCTATAATTCCTGAAATTGAGCGGTTATACCATGGCCAAAAGAGTTTAGAATCTCTGACCATATGCCAGTATTGTTGTAGGTGTCCACCCGACCATTCTGGTTTGATTTCAGGTAAACCGAGTTCAATAAAATTGCTTATTTGCTTTTCAGAAAGAATCCAAGGCTCGATGAGGATAATTTTATTCAATGAACCTGTGATCATTTTAGCCGTGTGCATCACCGAAGAACAAGACGCTTGCATGCCCAGTATAGTTAATTGATTTAAACCATTCTTTTGTACAATTTCAGAAATAACATCAGTGTGCGTATTAAGGGGGTTTTTTTGAATGGGTTCTTTTGAGGATTCACCATGACCAGGTAAATCAATTGATACGATAGGTATGTCTTTATCAATAGATTCAGTCAGAAAACGAATCGTCTTAGAAGAACCGCCAGGCGGATGAATACAAAGTAACGGTTGAGAAGTTGTTTTAGAGTTCTTCTCAATTTTTATATCACCATGCATTGAATGAAAAATTGTTTTTGTAAAAGCAGCGTCTTCCCTGGTGTCTGTCTCGAGTTTAAATGAGCTGTCCGCAGGATGGTTTAAGAGTATTTCTCTTGCTTTTTCTAAAGCCTCTTCATGAGTTTTAGAGGGATGGATGCGGACAGAATCTGAGGGTGTGAGTTGATCTAAACATTTGCATAATGGGTCCGATTCACCGGCTGTAATCAGAGCAGGCACAGTTAACTCAGGGACAAACTGTTCTAATCTATATTCAAACGCGGCACCGTATGCTTGCCTATACGCGTCTCCCGCACGCATCACTTCCACGGCATTTTCTTGGAGCACTTCTGGTGACGATATATCAAATTGTATTCTTGACTCTTCTGTCCTTTGATGCCAGGGGAAGAAAATCAACTGTTCTCTCATTCTTGACCACAACCAAGCGAGATGGCTTCCGTCCCATTTAGGGTGATAGGCTGGCAAATAATTGTCTCTTATATTCTTAAGCTCATCATCACTGAGCACTAATACCCCATTACATGCCATTGCTTTGACTCGATTAGGGTAAGAGTATCCAATAGCAATTGAGATAATGGCACCTGTATGGAATCCATATAGACCAAATTTGTTAATCCCTAGAGCATCAGCAAGCTCGATAGTTGCTTGAGCAATTTTTTCTATGGTTACTTCATCTGTATTTAAAGGGTCGGAATCTCCATAGCCAGGGGTGTCTGGTGCAATAATAGTAAAGTCATTAGCCCATTGTTCAATCAACGGTCTATATTCATCTGCCGATTTTGGTGATTGATGAAGGAGAAATATTAACGGACCAGAGCCACAGGTCAGATACCTAACTTGTCTAATGCCCCAATGGCTTTTGATTGTGCAATATTCAGTTTTTATCTTATTCATAGACGCCAATTAATTGTAACTAAGGAATTAAATTATTCTGCATGGATTTTACTTTTAAGATGGTTTTTCAATGATTATTGTTATCTTTTTTTGATTTTATGAAGTTATAATAACCAACTAATTTTAACAATATATAAAAGTTATGGCTAATAGATTGGAAGGTAAAGTTGCTCTTATAACTGGTGGAGCTTCTGGGTTTGGCAAGAAAACGGCAGAAATGTTTAAGGCCGAAGGAGCAGTGGTTTATATCTCAGATATTAACCAACAGGGTGGCGAAAGTGTGGCAGAGGAATTTGGTCTAAATTTTTTACACCACGATGTCACGATCACAGAAGACTGGGAAAAAGTGATAGATCATATCAAGGGCACTGAAGGAAAATTAAATATACTAGTGAATAATGCTGGCATTGGTTTCATGGCAGATATTGAGGCAACAACTATTGAAGAATGGGATTTGGTTCATAAAGTTGATTTGGATTCTGTGTTTTATGGTTGTAAATATGCAATACCGCTTATGAGAGATTCTGGGAATGGCTCTATAGTCAACGTTTCTTCTATATCTGGAATAGTCGCAGGCCATAATTTTGCTGCCTATAACAGCGCTAAAGCAGCAGTCAGGCATCTTTCAAAATCTGTGGCCTTACACTGTGCGAGAACAACTAACTTAGTGAGATGTAATAGTATCCACCCAGTGTTTGCTAAAACTGAAATGATGAAATCATTTTTTGCAAACCCTAGTGATGACTTAGTCCAAAAACTAGAAAGACAAATCCCGGCAAGAAGCTTAGCTGATGTCGAAGATGTTGCTAATGCAATCTTATTTCTTGCATCCGATGAGTCAAAATTAATTACTGGAAGTGAGTTAGTTATTGATGGGGGCTTATCCGCCCAATAAAGTCCTCTTTGCAGAGTTTTTTATTTTCCTTTCATCAATGGAATAGGGTCTAGTACCCAGTTTTTTTCAGTTTTTCTGTCAGGACAAGGAATCGAAAAGGCGGTTTCATGTTGCCTATCTTCTAGTTCTTTTATGTCTATTTTATAGCCCTTATTTTTGAAGTCTTCCAGGGTGCTTCGATATTTTCCAATAATAAGGTCTGCTGGCACCATTGTTTCTTTTGTTGACACAGGTGGCGTTACTGAGGGCCTCAGATCGGTCATCACAGCAATGTCCTCATTTGCAATAATCATGTTTCTTTCCATGACCATTGCATCCATGTTTTCGTCCATTAGCCAGTTTCGCATATTGACAAAGAAGATTTTCGTCTGAAATTGATTGATGGGTTGTTCAAAGAAATATTGATGGAACCAATTGATATCTTGCTTAGTGTGAATCTGAGTAATCAGTGTATTGGGACCATGGTATCCACCAAAAACAGTTAAGTCTCCTGATTCTTGTCTTGCTTCATCCCCATAGACCTCTTTGTCTAAGGGAGGTGCATCAAATAGTTGAGCGAAATTTGCCCCCCAGTCAGTATCTGTTATTTGTGTTGGGTTAACTTTATAGTCATTCTTTGTGCCCTCAAATCCATGGGTTGGGTGGATAAATTCATTATGGGCAGGATCTAGTCCATTCTCAATGGATCGCTCATAATTATAGTTTATATCTATCGTTATGGTTTTATTTGCTCGCCAACCCTCTGCTGAGTATTCTTCAATTTCATAAAGAGGAGGACGATCTTTTTCTGATAGATCTCCTAGAAAAGCAAAAACAATATCGTATTTCTCTTCAACAGGGTAGCTATCAACTTTAGCCCTTGCTGGAATTTTACTGCCAGGACCTAAAGAGGGTATCTGTGTACATTTCCCTGATCCATTGTATCGCCAGCCATGATATGGACAAGCAATGGTGTTGTCTTCTTGATGACAAAGACCGCCTGCAAGAGATCCACCACGATGAACACACACATTGCTTAAACAGTGAGCGTCTCCATTGCTGTCTCTAAAGGCAACAAAGTCAAGACCAAGAATAGTGACCTTTAGAGGCTTATCTTGAAGTTCGTCACTTAAACAAACGGGATACCAGAAATTAATATACATACTTTTTATCGTCCTTTAATTTAGATTATATGTCTATAAAGTTTCTTATTAAAACCTAATTTCGTAACGAAATGTAACTGATCTAAAAAGTAGTTTTTATTTTAGGGCTTGATTATTGGAATAGGGTCTACCACCCAGCCTTTGCTTTTTCTTCGACCTGGGCTGGGTATAGCATAAGCTCGACTCATTTTAGTTCGGCTCACTTCATCAATATTAATTCTCCAACCGTTTTGTTGCCATTCATCAAGCAACTCTCTGTATCGTTTTATTGGGCGATCCATGGTTACAAAGAATTCATTTTTTATAGTTTCCGGGGTTAATCTCGGGTGTAGATTTATTAGAACGTCACGATCTTGGAAGGCCACAACTTGATTGCGTTCCATCACTCTCTCATCATGCTCTGGCTCAATTAGAAAATTCCTGGTGTTAACCAAGAACAAATTGGTATGTGTTTCATCAATGGGTGTTTCATACATATACTGATGAATAAAGATATCTGGGGTTGGATGAATATACGTCCATAGCATTGATATTCCATGATGCCCGGTGCCAGCCTCAATCACAGCATTTTTATCTCTTCCTGAAGCCTCTCTCATTGTTTTTTCCTTCAGTGGAGGGGCATACATTTGATTAAAGAACCCAGTCCCCCATTTTGTGTTTTTGACATTAATTGGAGGGGATTTGTAGTCATCATCTTCACCTGAAAAGCCATGAGTAGGGTGCACAAACTCATTGTGTGCTCCGTCAATCCCATTTTCTATGGAGCGCTTATAATCAATATCAAATTGAAAATATTGGGTTGTGGTTCTCCAGCCTTCTTGTTCATATTCTTTGACTTTCATAATTGGGCATCGTTCCTTTTCAGGTAAATCACCAAGAAAACAGAAGACTAGCCCATACAACTCTTTTGTTGGATAAGAGTCTACTTTGACTCGAGAGGGAATTTTCTTACCTTTGCCCAATGATGGAATTTTCTGACATTTACCTTTCCCATTAAATTGCCAACCATGGTAAGGGCATTGAATACAGTCCTTAACAATTTTACCGCCTGCTAGAGAGCCGCCGCGATGAACACAAACATCACTTAAACAATGAACCTTGCCTTTGGTATCCCTAAACAGAACAAAATTTTGTCCCAGCATTTTTTTCTTAACTGGTGATTCAGTGATGTTTTGGCTCTGATCTGCCACATACCAGAAATTAATATACATTAAAATACTCTTCTTAGGGACGCCATCACTAAACTATAACATTCCCTGGATCATAATGAAAAAGCCCCAATTCTTCTTCATTCTTGTGATCTTCTTTTGAATATTTATCGGGATCACTGCCTGTGAATCTTTGCCCGGCTTTTTTAGAATGTTCAGTTACAAAATGTGCTCGCTCTATTCTTGAGGACTCGTATCTAGAAATTATTTCTTGGGTGCTGGAAGCACTTGAGATAATCCTTCCAAGAACCACGCCATCCTCTATTGCTTGACTGGCGCCTTGACCCATAAAGGGTTCAATTGGATGAGCAGCATCACCTAAAAGCGTTATTTTTTCTGTCGACCATTTGAAGACCGGCTCTCTTGTGAAGATACCCCACTTAAACAATTCATCTGGCGGTGTAGCTGAGATAATATTTTTAACCTGTTGGTTATAATCTGAAAAAATATCGAGAACAATATCAACTTCAGATGGAATGGACCAGCCTTCTTCTGCCCATTCGTCGGTTGCAAGAAAGGCAACATAGTTATACAACTCGGCATTACGGACTAGATATCTTGCAAATACCCTACCTGGGGCGATGAAAGCTGATGATCCACATTCATCAAAATCACTCTCACTTAGATCTTTGGTTGGGACCAGGCCCCGCCAAGCCACGTAGCCGGCAAATTTTGGGTCATCGTCACCAATTATTATTTTTCTAACCACTGATCGATTACCGTCAGCTCCAATCACAAAATCAAACTCATAAATCTGACCGTTACTGAAAATTAACTCTACAGTGTCAGCTTTCTCTTTAAGATCAGTGAGTTGATGATTCACATATATTGAATCAGCATGATTTAACGAAAACTTATCAATTAATACATTATGAACATCTGCTCTATGGGCTTGGAACTGATAGGCACCGTATTTTTCTAACATTTTTTCACCACGTTCAAGCGGTACGATCATGTCCCCTGTTTTAAAATGCCTTACACCTTGTTGTGTGTGGGCCATACCCACTTGTTTCATTTCTTCGTCTAAACCAAGATGGATTAGTCCTTTGGTTGCATTTGGTGTAATGGTTATTCCAGCTCCCACTTCACTCAATTCAGGAGCCTGTTCAAAAACACTGACTTGCATGCCTTTTTGAGCTAAGGTCAAAGCAGCAGTCATGCCACCAATGCCAGCACCTATAATTGCTATTCTTATTTCTTTCAAATTATGCACCTAAGGACTATTTAATTGAATGATATTACTATTTAGAATCTTCTATTTCCATCGTTACAAAAAGTTACAGTGATATTAGCTGTTAAATAGCGTGTTTATTATTGTTTTTCATCTTTTATAAGTCATAATGGCTGAAATTTGAGTTTTATTGGGGAGTAAATGACTCAGTCAATGTATATTTTTCCTGGCCAGGGATCACAGTATAAAGGTATTGGTAAAGATTTATACGAAAGCTATGAGTCTGCGAGAAACATTTATCATCAAGCCAGTGAATGCTTAGACTACGATCTAGTTGAATTGTCTTTCAGTGATCAAAAAGAGCAAATTAGCCTTACACGCTACACACAGCCTGTGCTGTTTACTCATCAAATAGCATGTTTAGAAGTTTTCAATGACTTGACAGACAATAGATACACACCTGATTTGTTAGCCGGACACAGTTTAGGTGAATACACAGCGTTAGTGGCAGCAGGAAGTATTAGCTTTGAAGTTGGACTTGAACTTGTCAATAAAAGGGGTGAATTGATGGGTGATTTTGGGTCAGGATCAATGCTAGCTTTACCTTTTAATCAAGTCGAAAGTGCCTCATTTGCTGAACATTTTGGATGTCAGGTGGCCACCATCAACATACAACAACAAACAGTGGTCGGTGGTACTGAATTCAATATTGATCAATTACAAGAACATATCTCGACACTTCATCCTAAAAAAAGAACAGTGAAACTTGATACAGAAGGCGCATTCCATACTGATTTAATGAAAGACGCAGCAGATGAATTTAAAACAATACTTGACCAGACTAATTTTGGATCACTGGATACACCCGTACTGTCTAATTTTTCAGCTGATGTTCATCAACAAGACGGCAGCTCGACTGCGGATCTTCTGTATCAGCAATTATATAAACCAGTTAATTGGTTAGGCTGCATGCAAACCTCATTGAGTCATCAAATTGACACCATTATTGAATTTGGTGGAGGCATAGGTAAAGGCGAAACGCCAGAGGAGAAGAGGCCAAATTTAGAAGCAATCACGAAGAAAGTTTTCAGAAGTTTTGAGCGTGAGATAAATTATTACTCCTCAATTAATACATCCACTTTGACTACAACAACGAAATCCTTAATTGATTAATGAAAAAAATTAAAACACTCTTTTTTTTAATATTACTTGGCACGACTTTGCCAGTATTTTCACAAATTACTATTGATGGGGTGTTAGATGAGAAAGAGTGGCAGGAAGCTCAAACCGTAGAAGAATTTTTTGTGGTTGACCCCTTTAGTCTAGAAACACCATCATTGAAAACCAAAGCATTAGTTTATTCAAATGAGGAAGGTCTATACATAGGCTTTATTAACGCTCAAGACATTGATAGCAGAGACAGAAGAACTCATCGAAGAGATGATCTAAATCATGATTCTGATCGAAATGTCATTGTGGTTGATTTTGATAATAAGGCCAACACAGGGTATATGCTGGGAGTCTCACTGAGTGATGCCTTAATCGATTTTACCATCACTAACGAGAATAATACTGATGGAGATTGGAATGGTGAATGGTTTGCTAAGACCTCAGAGTCTGAAGAGAATTGGTATTCTGAATTCTTTGTTCCTTGGACAATGGTGCCGATGAATGAGCAAAAGGGAGAAAAAAGAACCATAGGATTGGGAGTTAGCAGGCAAGTTAGGTACACAGCAAATTGGTTTGCCTCTTCAAAAGCTACCATTAGCAGACAGAAGTTTTTATCTAAATTACCGAAGATTCAGGTTTTTAAGTCCAATCCAACGCGATTAGACTTCTTACCGTATGCGGTTGCTAACACTGATTTTATTGATGACGATTCCTCTTATGATGTCGGCACTGAAATTTTCTATAATAATGGACGTGGTGGTGAGTTAAGTGCAACCATAAACCCTGATTTTGGACAAGTTGAGAGTGATAATGTGGTGATTAATTATTCTCCTCGTGAAACTTTTTATTCTGATAAACGACCTTTTTTTACTCAAAGCCAATCTTTATTTGATGTGAGTGAGGATTGGTATCCAGGGTTCGAGCTTTACTCAATATTTCATACCAGACGGATTGGTGATAGCCCAGAGTATAATTGCACTAATTATTCAGCTATTGAGGGCGGCAGTGATGAACTTGAATCGCAGTGTGAAGCAAGTAAGAAAAAAGTTAATGATATTGATACAGCAATAAAATACACACAGTTAGGGGAGACCACAGACATCGGTGTATTTGCAGCTTTCGAAAAGGATGAAGATTTTAGTGAAGGGGAAGACTATTTTGCTTTTAGAGCACTCCGGAAATTCGGTGATCAAAAGATAGGCTATATGGCCACCCATAATCAAAATGACGTTTTAGACAGATCAGCAACTGTTAGTGCTATAGATTATCAATACGTACCGAATAGCGGCTTAAAAGTAGAACATGTATCAATGGCATCAAACATCAGCGATGAAGACAGTGGTTTTGGCTCAAGGACAATGGTGTCCTATAGACCATCAAAAGAAATAAAATATTTAGCTGAATATTATTATTTTGATGAGAACCTAAATATCAATGATATGGGATACATGTGGAGAAACGACCTCTCTTCTTTTGGTCTTGGTTTCAATTACTTAAACACTGATTTTTCAGAAGAGTCTAGAATAAACAGTCAGAGTCATAATTTTGATTATTGGGATGAGAATAATTCAGACAATGAAAATTTGAATGAGTTTTATACTTACTTTTTTAGGCAAGGCTTCAAGAGTACATCATCAATTAGTATAAATATTTTTCTAAAAGCCGAAGGCAAAAATGATGAGATTACCAGAGGCAGTATTATTGCCCCATTTATAAAAGTTGGGTCAGGTTCAAATTTTGAGTTTGGCTATAGCAGCCCGAGATATGGAAATGGAACCTGGGGATACAGATTTGGGTTTCAGTCTGAAACGGACGATTACTTTGCCTTTAAAGACAGACACAAAAAGATTAACGGGGGTATAACGCTTAATCCTCAGGATAACCTTAGATTTTGGTTGTTTCTCAACCATCACTCGAGAACCAATTGGTTAAATCAGCTATCCGATAATTATTACGGGACTTTTGATCAAAAATTAACCAGTCTAAATCTAGGGAGTCGGTGGTACCCAACCAATAATCAAGAATTACAAATAAAGCTCGAGGCTACTTCTTATAGAAATCAAAAAGGGAGAGGTTGGAACGCCGATAGTCAAGGATTTTTAGTGGGCACGAATGAGCCAACAGACAGCATTAATTTAGGAAAGCTCTCTTTTCAAATTCGTTATAGATATGAAATAGATCCATTGTCTAATTTTTATCTGGTCTATACTCGAGGTGGCGGTTACTTCTTTGGTGATGAAGCCGGAACGTCTAAAATCTTTCGAACCACTTGGCAAGAACCTGAAGCCAACACCTTCGCTGCAAAAATCAGATATCGTTTTTGATAGGAATCAATCTTTCTGTTCTAGTTCAATTAAGGTGCCTAAAAAATCTTTAGGATGCATAAAAATAACCGGCTTGTTGTGCGCGCCAATAGTGGGCTCTTGTGCTCCAACGATGGTTGCTCCTGACGCAATCATCTGGTCTCTAGCCTCGTAGATATCATCAACCTCATAGCACACATGATGCATGCCACCCTTTGGGTGTTTTTCAATAAACCCACTTATGGGTGATTCGTCACCTAAAGGCTCTATGAGCTCTATCTTGGTATTGGGTAGCTCAACAAAGACAGTGGTGACACCATGATTAGGCATTGGCACTGGTGCTGAGACTTTAGCACCGAGTGTTTCTTTATAGACCTGGCTGGCGTCCTCTAGATTTGGCACTGCAATGGCAATGTGATTTAGTTTTCCTATCATTTCATTTTTTCTTTAATTTTTTTTATAACATCAGACAAGAAACTAGTTTTTTGAATGTCTTGCCATTGTGTTTTTTTTGTTTGGCTAAGTTTATCAATTAAAGTTTCATCTGACTCTATAGCAGAAAGTATAAGATTTTTTTTCTTATTTTTTAACCAAATCTCATTTTGTTTATGTCTATTGTCTTTGAGTTGTCCGGTGCTTATTAGATGATTTTTTAGTTTAAGAATTTGATCCCAGGCTTCATTAATTCCTTCTTTTTGGAGAGCTGAGCAAGAAAGAATAGGAATAGTCCATTCTTTAATTCTAGGTTTCAAGAGTTTAAGGGCATTTTTATAATCAAGCATTGTGCTTTTAGAAGTTGCTAACAGATTGCCGTCAGATTTATTGACCACAAGGATATCAGCCAACTCAATAATTCCTCGTTTTATGCCCTGTAATTCATCACCACCGCCAGGACTTAATAGGACTAAAAAGATATCGGTCATCTCAAAAACTTCCGTTTCAGCTTGACCTACACCAACTGTTTCAACCAAGATTACAGAATATCCGGCAGCCTCAAGGATACTTATCGATTCTCTGGTAGATCGGTTAACACCACCCAAATTACCTCCCGACGGAGAGGGCCTAATAAAAGTATTTTCACTACGAGATAAGAACTCCATTCTAGTTTTATCTCCTAGTATGGACCCTCCGCTAATACTTGAGCTTGGGTCTATTGCTAGAATGGCTAATTGCTCACCAGTTTCCAGAATTGGATGACCTAAGGCTTCGATAAATGTTGATTTTCCAACACCTGGTGGTCCTGATACACCGATTCTAATACTGTCCTTTTTTGAAGCTTGAAGTTTATTTAAGAGTTGTTCAGATAGAGCTTGATCTTCTTCTTTTGTGGACTCTACTAAGGTAATTCCATTCGCAATGGCTTTTCTATCTCCTGATGTGATCGACTGAGCTAATAATTCAATATCTGATGTTTTCAAATTAATCCTCAAATTCCAGAATTTTTTGGTCTACTGCTAGGTTAGCGCCTTCTGTTGTTAATATCGATTTAATTTTTACGTCTTTGCTTGCCCTTAGGCTATTTTCCATTTTCATTGCTTCAACAACTGCTAGCTCTTCTCCGGCTTTAATAGTTTGCCCTTCATCTACGCAAATTTTTAACAGTAAACCAGGCATGGGTGAGAGTAAATATTTAGAAAGGTCAAGCGGGATTTTTTCTGGCATTAAGCGATTTAATTCTGCAGTTCTTTGTCTAGAAACTAATGCATTGAAGACCCTACCTCTATGAGTGAGTTGATATCCTGGGTATTGATTTTCAATTTGAAAGTAAAACTCATCATCATTAATCTTTATTTTAACTCTAGGATCATTATGTTGTTTGTTGATCTGAATATTGTATTCATTTGCTAGCGATACTGCTTTCATTAGTGAGTTGATATCTTCAGTTCTCACGGCTATTTGTTGCTCATTAATCTTTACAGTCCATTGATTGATATTTGTACGATTTGTTTTTATCCGTTTAAGTTGATGGGTATGATAACAGGCTAAAACACAGGCGATTGTTTGTGTTTCATCTTCAGTTATAGATTCCCCATTAAAGCCATCTTGATATTCCTCAGCAATAAAATTAGTGGTCGTATAACCCGATTGAAAGGTTGTGTTTTGCATAATTGAGCTCAAAAAATTAAGATTATGAGAAACCCCTGTAATAACGTATTGATCAATGGCACTCAACATATACTGAATTGCTTCATCTCGCGTATTACCATAGGTGATTAGTTTTGCAATCATCGGATCATAAAACATTGACACTTCGCTGCCTTCTCTTATTCCAGTGTCAATTCTTACATTCATTGAAGATTCAGGAGTACGATATTTTGTTAGACGTCCAATTGAGGGCATAAATTCTCTATAGGGGTCCTCTGCATATATTCTTGATTCAAGTGCCCAACCTGAAGTAATAATATTGTCTTGCTTCAGCTTCAGTGGTTCACCTGCAGCAATGGTTATCATCTTTTCAACCAGGTCAATTCCAGTCACCATTTCTGTAACAGGGTGCTCAACTTGAAGTCTGGTGTTCATTTCCAGAAAATAGAATTGTTGTTCTTTATCAACGATAAATTCAACTGTACCAGCCGACTCATAGTTGACAGCTTTGGCAAGAGTCACAGCCTGTTCACCCATTTTTATTCTTGTTTTATCACTGATGAAGGGGGATGGGGCTTCCTCAACAACTTTTTGATGTCGTCTTTGAATAGAGCACTCTCTTTCCCCAAGGTAAATAGTGTTCCCTTGTTGATCTGCCAAAATTTGTATTTCAATGTGGTGTGGCTCAGTAATAAATTTCTCAGCAAATATTCGATCGTCACCAAAGCTGGTTAAGCTTTCATTTTTTGCACGCTCAAAACCTTCAAGACACTCTTGGTCATTATTAACAACTCTCATGCCTTTACCGCCTCCACCAGCACTAGCTTTCAGCATCACAGGATAGCCGATATCATTTGCCACCTTTACCGCTTGTTCACTGTCTTTTATTGCTTCGGTAAATCCAGGGATAACATTGACCCCAGCCTCTTCAGCAATCTTTTTTGATTCGATCTTATCGCCCATGCATACAATGGCCTTGCTCTTGGGTCCTATGAAGACAATATTATTTTTTTCTAAGGCTTTAGCAAAGGCATCATTTTCAGATAAGAAGCCATAACCAGGGTGCACAGCTTCAGCGCCACATTCAATGCATGCACTTATAATTTTATCAATAACAAGATAGCTTTCTGAGGAAGCTGATCCACCAATACAAATTGATTCATCTGCTAAGTCAACATGCATAGCATTCTCATCCGCATCAGAATAAACTGCGACAGTATTTATACCCATATCCTTGCAAGTTTTAATTACCCGACAGGCAATTTCACCGCGATTGGCAATGAGTATTTTTTTAAACATATTCTATAAAGGAATATTGTCGTGTTTACGCCACGGGTTGGTTTGTTGTTTATCCTTTAACATGTCAAATGAACGACATAATTTCTCTCTAGATCGATGGGGCAATATCACATCGTCTATAAAACCACGACTTGCAGCAATAAATGGATTGGCAAATTTTTCTTTATATTCTTCAGTTCTCTTTTGAATTTTATTTTCATCACCAATGTCCTCTCTGAAGATAATCTCGACAGCACCTTTCGGTCCCATCACAGCAATCTCTGCAGACGGCCAAGCAAAATTCACATCAGCTCTGATGTGTTTAGAACTCATAACATCATAAGCGCCACCATAAGCTTTTCTGGTGATTAATGTTACTTTTGGAACCGTAGCTTCAGCGTATGCAAAAAGTAGTTTAGCACCATGCTTTATGATGCCGCCATATTCCTGAGAAGTTCCTGGCATGAACCCTGGGACGTCAACTAGAGTGAGTAGGGGAATATTAAATGCATCACAGAATCGGACAAATCTAGCCCCTTTTATTGATGAGTCTATATCAAGGCATCCAGCCAATACCATTGGTTGATTACCTACTACACCAACAGTTGTACCGTTTAATCGAATAAAACCGATAACGATATTTTGTGCATAATTGGGTTGTATTTCAAAAAATTCTCCCTCATCAGCAACCTTATGAATTACTTCTTTCATGTCATAGGGTTTCGCAGGATCTTTCGGCACTAAGGTATCAAGGGATGCTTCTTCCCTATTCATTGGGTCTTGATTCTCGATTACGGGTGGTTTTTCTCGATTACTTTGTGGCAAGAAACTCATGAATTCTCGAGTCATCAATAATGCTTCTGTGTCATTCTCAAAAGTAAGGTCAGCAACACCAGATTTTTTACTATGTGTCGAAGCCCCACCAAGCTCTTCTGCTGATACTTCTTCATGAGTTACAGTCTTAACAACATCAGGACCAGTGACAAACATATAAGAACTGTCTTCAACCATAAAAATAAAATCTGTCATAGCTGGTGAATATACTGCACCACCTGCACACGGACCCATCACTAAGGAAATTTGTGGCACTACTCCTGAAGCAAGGACATTGCGTTTAAATACCTCTGCGTAACCACCCAAAGAAACAACACCTTCTTGGATTCTAGCACCACCAGAATCATTCAACCCAATTAAAGGCGCCCCGTTTTGCACTGCATGGTCCATGACTTTACATATTTTTTCAGCATGAGTTTCTGAGAGTGAGCCACCAAAGACAGTAAAATCTTGGCTAAACACATAAACTAAACGTCCGTTTATTTTTCCGTACCCAGTGACCACCCCATCGCCAGGAATTTTTTGTTCTTCCATGCCAAAATCAACAGCTCGATGTTCTACAAAGGTGTCCAATTCTTCGAATGTGCCTTCATCTATTAAGATGTCAATTCTCTCTCTAGCGGTCAGCTTACCTTTGGCATGTTGTTTCTGAATTCGCTCTTTACCACCACCCAAGCGAGCAGCTGCTTTTCTTTTTTCTAATTCTTTTATATTTTCTTTGATGGTTTTACTCGATTAAATCTAGGACTTTAAGAGCAGCTTTTGCAATATTAGTCCCTGGCCCAAAGACTGCTCCTACACCTATTGATTCAAGTTCAGGTATGTCTTGTTCAGGGATAATTCCCCCACAAACAATCAAGATATTTTCTGCATTCTGTTCCTTAAGCGCCTCTATTAACATTGGCACTAAAGTTTTGTGTGCAGCAGCTTGTGTTGACACACCAAGAATGTGTACATCGTTCTCAATTGCTTGTTTTGCAGCTTCTTCAGGGGTTTGAAACAATGGACCAATATCTACATCAAAACCCATATCAGCAAACGCAGTTGCAATAACTTTTGCCCCACGATCATGACCGTCTTGGCCCAATTTGACCACCAGGATTCTTGGTCTTCGACCTTGGGCAGAAGCAAACTTAGCAATTTTTTCCTCAATCTTCATAAATTCACCATCCCCTTCGTATTCACTACGATACACACCACTTATTGATTGAGCTACTGCTTGATGCCTGCCAAACACATTTTCCATGGCTAGAGAAATTTCTCCAACTGTGGCTCTTGCTTTTGCAGCTTGGATAGCTACCTCTAAAAGATTGCCACCATTTTTTGCAGTTGACTCTATGTTTTCAAGAGTCTGTTGGCAAATCTCTTCATCACGTGATTCTTTAATTATTTTTAATTTATTGAGTTGTTGTTCTCTGACGTCTTGGTTATCAATGGATAAGATGTCGACGACTTTCTCATTAGAAGAAAAGTAGTTATTCACACCAACAATAACTTCTTCTTTTTTTTCAATCTTTGCTTGTCTAATGGCAGCAGACTCTTCGATTCTGAGTTTTGGGACACCAGCTTGAACTGCTTTTGTCATTCCCCCAAGTTCCTCAACTTCATTAATAAGTTTTCGGGATTCTTTAATAATTGATGCAGTCAATGATTCAACATAATATGACCCTGCGAGTGGATCGATAACTTTTGTTAACCCAGTTTCTTCCCTTAGGACCAGTTGAGTGTTTCTTGCAATTTCTGCTGAGAACGGAGTGGGTAAAGCAAGTGCTTCATCAAATGAATTTGTATGTAAGGATTGGGTTCCTCCAAGGACTGCAGCCATGGCTTCAATGGTGGTTCGGATGATATTATTATAAGGATCCTGACTGGTTAAACTGACCCCAGAAGTTTGACAGTGAGTTCTTAGCATCAAAGATTTTGGATTTTTTGGTTTGAATTCTTGCTCAATCAATTCTGACCATAGGACTCTTGCTGCTCTGAGTTTTGCAATTTCCATAAAGAAATTCATTCCAATACCAAAAAAGAATGACAACCGCGGGGCAAATGAATCGACATCAAGCTCTTGGTTTCTAGCTGCTCTCACATATTCAAGCCCATCTGCAATGGTGTACGCTAATTCTTGGGTACAAGTGGCGCCTGCTTCGAGCATATGATATCCAGAAATGGACACAGAATTAAATAAAGGAAGTTGTTTAGAGCAATAAGCAATAATATCTGCCACAATCCTCATCGAATCCTCTGGTGGGTAAATGTAGGTATTTCTCACCATAAATTCTTTTAATATATCGTTTTGTAAAGTTCCTTGGAGCACTCCTTTTGCCACGCCTTGTTCTTCTGCTGCAACAATGAACATTGCCATTATAGGTATTACTGCTCCATTCATGGTCATTGAGACTGACATTTTGTCTAATGGAATTTGATCAAATAAAATCTTCATATCTTCGACACTGTCTATAGCAACACCTGCCTTTCCAACATCACCCGGGACCCTTGGGTGATCTGAGTCATAACCCCTGTGTGTGGCTAAATCAAACGCGACAGATAGCCCTGTTTGTCCTGCTGACAAATTATCTCGGTAAAATTTATTTGATTCTTCTGCTGTAGAAAATCCAGAGTACTGCCTAACAGTCCAAGGTCTTTTGCTGTACATGGTGGCTCTTGGGCCTCTCAAGAATGGTTGAAATCCAGGTAAGCTATTTAAATGTTCAAGTTCCATAAGATCATCCGCTGTATACAGCGGTTTCACTTCTATGCCCTCAAGAGTATTCCAGTTAAGCGATTCAGTGTTGTCACTCTTAAGTTCTTCACTGGCTTTTTCTTGCCATTTTTTATCTATTTTTCCCATAATAAAAATAGTCAATCTCAGATTTTAATCTTAGGCATCCTATTCTATAGCTCTGTATTTGGCAATCATAGAAAATAAAAGAAAAAATTAATAAGGATTTTAATTTAAGTTCTTGTTTTGAAATAAAAATACTTCATCCTATAATAGTTATTCATTTAATCTTTAGGACAATAGAAATAATGAAATTAGGAATGGGATTAGGCTACTCACCAGCCAAGCTTGAAATACCAATGGATGATATTTTAGCCGCTGAAGAATTTGGATTTGAATCAGTTTGGGCTGCGGAATCATATGGTTCAGATGCGGTTTCTGTTGCCGCTTATGTTTTGGCTTCCACATCAACAATAAAAGTCGGTACAGCAATTATGCAAATGCAAGCCAGAACACCGACTATGACGGCAATGACAGCTATGTCATTAAATGCTCTTTCGGATAACCGATTTCTTTTAGGGCTTGGCCCATCTGGACCACAGGTTGTTGAAGGATGGTATGGGCAAGCTTATGGAAGACCTCTGACTAGAACAAAAGAATATATTTCAATTGTTAGAAAGATTATCGAGAGAAAGGAGCGCTTAGTTCATGAGGGACACCATTATCAGATTCCTTATACTGGAGAGGGTTCTTCAGGGTTAGGTAAGCCGTTAAAAAGTATTTTACATAGCACTGACAACCTAAAAATCTATACCGCTTCTATTACACCTGCAGGATTGAGATGTGCAGGAGAAGTGTCCGATGGCGTGTTCCCAATATGGATGAACCCAGAAAAGTTTGATCTGATCGGTCAATATGTAGAGGAAGGCTTCCAGAAGGCAACAGAAGATAAAAGTTATGAGGGCTTTGATGTTGCTCCTTTTGTTCCTGTAGCTATGGGAGACGTTGATTTTTGTACCATGGCGATGAAGCCAATGTTTGCATTATATATTGGGGGAATGGGAGCAAAATCAAAAAATTTCTATAATGACTATGCTAAGAGACTAGGTTATGAAGAAGCAGCAGAAACTATTCAAGATCTTTATTTAGATGGAAAAAAAGAGGAAGCCACAATGGCAGTGCCTAATGAGCTAGTTGATGAATGTGCACTCATTGGTCCTCCAGAAAGAATTAAGGAAAGATTACAGTCATGGAAAGCGCTCGATAAAACAGGGAAGATTGGCACCTTGGTTTTGGGAAATGCTAATAAGAAATCAATGGAAGTCATAGCTAATGAAGTGTTATAGGCGGTTATTAAAATGAATTATATCAGCTATTTTAGGTTTCTTATCTTGGCACCCATAGCAATGGTTTTTGTAGCTGTGGCACTTGATTTTTCTTATAGCTTTCCAGAATCTGTTAATGGGTACTATGGACAATTGGCAGTGGATGGTTTTAGCAACCTCTATAATGCCTATCTCCTTTTGGCTGTCATGGCATTTATTGCTGATTTAATGATGATGTTTTTTATCAGTTATTCCAGAGAAATATGGATACTCCTTATTACTGCGTTTTATATTGTTGCTTCTCTGATGCCTGAATTAACCATCATGTCACCTTTTTCAATTGTTTTAGTTCAAATTGCTTCTCTAATGGCAGGGCTTAAAATTTCTTTGGCTTACTTATCACCAGCAATAAGAGACTTATTTTGAATTCTAAAACAATAGAGAAAAGGGCGATTAAATCCGCCTTTTCATTTTAAACTTTTAGAAGCTAAGATTTCTGGAAGTAGAAATGTCTCCAAAACTTTAATCCTAATGCAAGCGAGAGTACCCAGACAATAAATTCAATCCAGTTAGGATTGCTGTTGTAACCAAAAAACCCTTTTAAGAAAACACCAATTTTTCCCTTATCATGTAAAAGATGTGTGAATTGGCCCTTCCCATTTAAATCATAAGAGTAAAAAGCTGGATTATCTATTTCATTGAGTTCAGATTTAGGCTGTAATACATCCCAAACTCGAGTGATTTGACTTTTATTTTCAAGACCAACCCAGTTCAAATGATCACCTTTAACTAGGTATTCCTCAACTTCGTGACTGCCATAAGCAATCATTCCTGAAGCAAATAACACGAGTAAAAATGTTGTGGCTCGAAAAAATGATCGAAGATCAATCCTTCGCCCTTGTATCACAATTAGGTAGCCAATCACGATAGCTAATAACATTCCCATTATAAAACCAAGGTAGGAGAAAGTACCGAGCATTGAAAAACTACCCATTAGAAATATAACTGTTTCAAAGCCTTCTCTTAAAATCGCAAAAAACACAACTAAAAACACACCCCAGCCTGAAGTTGACATAGCCTGTTTAGTTTGAACTTCTAGAGTATCTCTATCACTGACATGCTTTGATAACCAAAAAATAACATACCAAAGTAGACCCGCAGTAATGAACATAAAGACAGCTTCAAAAAGAGCAGTGTATGAAGCATTACCAACTGACTGCTTTATATTATTTAGAATGACTGCAACTATAACGCTAGCAATTAATGCAGCGATGACGCCTAACCAGAGTTGTTTAATTTCTTTGATTAGATTATTTTTCTCTAGAAGAGTGAAAATTATTCCAACAATTAGGCATGCTTCTAGACTTTCACGAAAAACAATAATAAATTCATTCATAGTTCAGTGTTCCTGATAATCAAAAAAAAGGAGAGCAAGAGAAACTTTCAGTTGAAGGTTTAGGATTGTTAATCTTGCTTTCCTAATTTATTTGGAAATGATAATCATTTCCATTTAGAAATCATACCTATCTTTTTATTCAGATCAAATATCTTTCCTAAAGTAAGAGTGGAGTAGCAGAAGATTAGTCTTATGGGAGTCTTTTTTAGGGTTAGCACTCAATATCCTGCTACTACGAGGTTTAAAATCTATATCTTAGCCCTAGATTATAAGCTCTTGGTCTTTGCGTTCTAATTCCATTTTTTGGAGCTCTGGCAACAATATCTTGAGAATCAAAAAGGTTTTCAACCAAAAAGTAAAGATCTATTTGTTCATTAACTATTCTTTTAAGAGATAGATCAAGCATACCGTGTGAATCAATATCTGTGTTTGCAGAGCAAGCAGCAACAGAACAAGTTGATGCATAATATAGTCCTCTTACATCCGCTTCCCATCCGTTATTGAAGTCAGCACTAAGCACAACAGCAATTTGGGTTTTAGGCACATTTGGTATATCCATACCCTTAGTAACAGTTCCCCAGAAATCACTATTGAATGTAGTATCAAATTCAGCTTTAGTCTGTGTGTAAACCATCTTCGCAGACATAAGGTTTCCGGTTTTAGATTCCCATCCTGTAGAGTATGAAGCTTCTAATCCACTTATTGTTGATTCACCAGCATTGAAGGTATCGCCAATCTCGCAACCTTCTATAACCCCAGATGATGAAGCTCTGCATTCTCCAAACATGTTTGCATAATCAGTGTTGAAATAGATGACTTCAAAAGCAGAGGCATCACCCGCATAACGAAAACCTAATTCTAAGTTATCAGCAGACTCAGGATCAGCTCCACCCGAAGTAGGAGTAAAACCTTCATGATAGCCGCCCAAGATTGAGTAGCCATCGCCTAGATCATAGGTAAAACCAATACCAAAAACAGTTTCATTATCATCAGATAATTGCTTAGGGTAACCGGCAGCATTGTTCACAGCGGTTCTTGCTGTATCGATATATCTCTCTTGAGAAATATCCCATTCTTCTGAACGGAAGCCTAGAGTGACAGTCAGGTTATCCATGGTAATTTCATCATTCATAAAGAAAGCATTTGCTTTGGCTGTGGTCACTCTATTGTTACTGGAGTAACCAGGCATACTCCCAACCGTGAGGGCACTCAGAGTTCCATCAGCCCAATCAGTGTATTCATACCATTGCATTCTATCTTCATCGTCTTCAGTATCACGATAACCAAGTGTCACATTGTGGTTACCAAGCACAACAGAAGTTTGGATAACCAGTCCTTCAGAGGAATAAGCACGATTATTGTGCTTCAGTTTGATTTGTTCTGTGGTTGTGTTTGTGCCTCTTAGGATAGATATGGCTAAGGCATCTCCTGCATTTGCATAATCGATCATATTATTAATACCTTTAGCTGAACCACCATATCCAACCTTATCAGTTTTAAACCAGTCTCTTGTAAAGTCATTGTCATACCATGTGACATTAAATTCTGCATTACCAGTTCTAATGCCATAGCTTAAGACGATTTGATCATGAGCATTATTCATCTGATCATAATCAGTAAATCCATATCTTAGCCTTGGGTTGGTCCTATAGTCAGCCTCTGCTAGGCCTACATATGTTTGATCTGATACTTCATCTGAATCTTGATATTTGAAATCAAACTGGTGATAAATATCAGCATCAGTGTTGCTATTGAATCTCATCTTTATTAACACATCATCCTTTTCAAAACCGGTTTCACCGTTGGTGTGTTCAATATCATCAAATCCATCTGTTTCATGTTGAAGCCCTTCAATCAAAAAACCAAAGTTTTTTGATGACTTGCCATAATGTGTGTGTAATTTGATGTTTCCATCTGAACCGAATTCTGTATTAACCATACCTGATTCCTTTTCAGGAATTGGAGTGCTGATCATGTTAATAGCGCCACCAATTGTATAGGGACCAGTAGTTATTGCCGCAGGCCCTTTAACCACTTCCACTGAACTAATTCTAGAAAAAGTTGGAAAATAATAAGCAGAGGAGGCCGCATAAGGTGCAGGTGCTATTAATATGCCATCCTCCATTAAAGTAACCTTTCCAGAACGATCCGGATAGGTTCCTCTGATACTAATATTAGGGCGAAGACCATAACCTTCTTCAGGTCTTATATTGATACCTGGGACCATGGCTAAAGCTTTATGAACATCAATCGTTTCAAATTTCTCGAGGTCTTCAACGGTAATGATACTGACTGATCCAGGGAGTGATTTTTCCCCTACAATAGTGATGTTATCAATTACATTATTATTTTCTGGCGCTTGTGCTAAAACATTCTGCATGACAATTAACGTTAAACAGCAACTAAAGATAAAATAGTTTTTTGTACTCATTTA
>Ga0209034_10000178_pt1 | contig 32695 bp, 30 predicted proteins | sample MarorgKNORR_S2LV_2_FD_188219 | JGI IMG/M metagenome (GOLD analysis project Ga0209034, IMG submission 188219) | Marine microbial communities from the Southern Atlantic Ocean, analyzing organic carbon cycling - 250m_A/KNORR_S2/LV (SPAdes) (version 2) | ecosystem: Environmental > Aquatic > Marine... | reverse complement strand
TGTCGAAATCTTTGATATTTCGGTATAAAGTTACGAAACTATACTAGTGGAGTTTGTAGTTATGACTGGTTATTCTGAAATTGCTAGGATAGCTCACTTGATGCGTAGAGCAGGTTTTGGAGCTAGTAGGGAAGATTTGGAACATTATTCTGATATGGGTTATGAGGCGACCGTAGAAGAATTGCTTAATCCTGAATTGCAGCCTGATTATGAAGATGATCTGGCTTACCGGTACGTGCCGTACTACCGTATGGGTACTGGTATACCAAGTTACCAGTGTTACTGGATGTACCGGATGATAAGCACTCGACGGCCCTTGGAAGAGAAAATGACACTTTTCTGGCATCACGTGTTTGCCACTAGTCACTCTAAACTCAATCGTAATCCTCAAATGAACAAACAGCTGAAATTATTGCGTAGTTTTGCTATGGGTAATTTTAGGACGATACTTCTAGAAATTTCGAAAGACCCAGCGATGATCTATTGGTTGGATAACTGCGAGAATCATAACGGTGCTCCCAACGAAAACTACGGAAGAGAGCTATTGGAGCTGTTTTCGATGGGTGTCGGCATGGATGAAGGATCTAATTACTCAGAAGAGGATGTTAAAGAGTGTGCGAGAGCCTTTACTGGATGGACTATGGCTCCGCAGCTTCCAAGATATCCTTACGGTGATTACTGTTGGGATTTTGAATATCGGACAGATGACCATGATCATGGCGAAAAATCATTTCTCGGTGAAACGGGTAGATTTAATGGGGATGACATAGTTGACATAATCGTCCGTCAGCCTGCTACCGCTCGCTTTTTGTCACGGCATCTGTATAATTTTTTCGTGTCCGATGAACCTCAAGTACCTTCCTGGCAAACTACTGATCCTCAAGATGTTGACGCAATAAAAGCTCTGGAAGATGAGTATTTCAGGTCTAACGGCGATGTTAGGTCTATGTTACGCGTATTATTTAATTCAGAGTTCTTCAAGAATGCTTCATATAAGAAAGTGAAAAGTCCTGCTGAGCTGATTGCAGGTGTGATGCGTTTAGTAGATGACTACACGACTCCTAAACCGAATAGTCATGAGATAGCATTTGCTGCTGCGTATATGGGTCAAGATTTGTTAAATCCTCCCACGGTTGAGGGATGGCATACGGGTAAAGAGTGGATAGACAGTGGGGCGTTGGTAGAAAGAGTGAATTTTGCAGCGGATCGGGTTGGTGACATCAGTATGCCAGGGGTGCAGAGAATAGTTGATAGATTATCTGTAAACGGGCCTGTCATAAAGGCTGCCACTTTATTGGATCACGCTTTGGAATTGGTCGGGCCTGTAGAAGTTTCTAGTGATCGCAGATCAGAGTTAATGACTTATTTGGAGAAGTACAAAGAGATTAAATGTGGTACTCCAGAAGATATGACAAATTTTGAATCAGTTGTAACTGGTTTGTTGCGACTAATAGTGGCTTCACGCGAATTCCAGTTTGCGTAGACGGAGTTGAATAAAAATGACACTACTTACTAAGGTTTTACCCTCATTTAAATATTCCTACACAATTGGGAATCAGGCAGTTCCCCCTGCCCATGGCTTTTCAGGACCAGTTAGCGCGGCTGTGGGGGCCGATGGCCTCTTATACGTGCTCTGTAGTTATTATGAATATGTACCAGCTTGGAAGTTTGTAGTGAAGTGCAATATGGATGAAGATTATATAAAGCACTTCGGCTCATATGGAGAAGGGTCAGGGCAATTTACGTGGCCGAATTCTATCGCGGTTGACTCCGTAGGAAATGTCTATGTAACAGACGAATGGCTGAACAGGATATCGGTTTTTGATAGCGACGGTAATCTGCAACAAACGCGTGGAACGTCTGGCAGTGAAGATGGAGAATGGGATAGGCCAGCAGGAATCGTATTTGATTCGGAAGATAACATGTTGGTGGTAGATAGTCTTAATCATAGAATTCAAAAGTTCTCACAAAACGGAGAATTCCTCAGTAAATTTGGGGAATTTGGTTCAGGACAAGGCCAGTTGGATACTCCTTGGGGTATAAACTTGGATAAAGATGGCAATGTTTATGTAGCTGACTGGAGAAATGATCGAATCCAAAAATTTAGTCCCGATGGTGTACCGATTCTTCAGATAGGAAGTTCAGGATCTGGCGATGGTCAGTTGACACGCCCAAGTGGTGTTGCTGTTGATTCAGAAGGTTACGTCTACGTAGCAGACTGGGGCAATGATCGTGTTCAAGTGTACGATAGCCTAGGTTCATATGTGGGACAATTTAATGGCGATTGCCACGGTTATTCCAAATGGGCGGAGGCAAGAATGGCATCTGATCCAGAAGGAATGTCTGCGGAACGGGCTGTTGTGACTGATTTTACAATCGAAAGAGTGTTTTTCCAGCCGACCACAGTTAGAATAGATGACCAAGATAGAATACTTGTAGTTGATACAGGCCGTCATCGTATTCAGATATATGAAAAACAGTATAATTAATAATCTGGGTATCAATACCTTTGAGGAGATTAATAAATTATGACGAGTACTAAGAAAGATCCTATATTGGTAGTGATTCAGTTGACCGGTGGTAACGATTATCTCAATACGCTAATACCGTATGGTGATCCTCTGTATTATGACAATCGTACCAACGTAGGAATCCCTCAAGAAGAGGTCCTGCAGATTAATGACTACGTTGGGCTGCATCCTGCAGCGTCAGCGATCAAAAGCCTATATGACGATGGGAAAGTAGCGATTATAAATGGTGTTGGTTATCCTACTCCCAACAGATCTCATTTTAGGTCTATGGATATATGGCACACCTGTGAACCTGATAAGGTTGGAAACGAAGGATGGCTTGGAAGAGTAATCCGAGATATAGACCCTAAGAGTGAGAACGTACTCACGGGAGTCAATTTCGGTAGAGGACTTCCTAGAGCATTGGCACTTTCAGGGGTGCCTGTGGCTTCGGTAGCAGTTCTCGAAACATACGGGGTATTAACCGGTATTACCGGTGAGCCTGAAAGAAGTGAAGCTTTAGATGTATTTTCGCGTATGTATGCTCCAACAATAGGTGGAGGTCCGGTAATGGATTATCTGGGTCAGACCGGCTTGGATGCTCTTAAGGGTGCCGATATACTGAAGACTGCTCCTGACAAATACGAATCGACTGTAGAGTACGCGGAAACAAGCATAAGTAAGAACTTGCAGGGTATAGCTAAAGTTCTTACTGCAGATCTAGGTACGAGAATCTTTTACACCCAGCATGGTGGATACGATACGCATGCTAACCAAGGCCCAGCTCACCCTAAATTATGGAGTGAGTTGTCCCAGGGTATCTCTGATTTTTACTCCGATCTAAGAGAACATGACAAAGCTGATAATGTGCTAATGTTTGTGTTTACCGAGTTTGGCAGACGTGTGAGAGATAATGGTTCTGGTACGGATCACGGGTCAGGCGGAATGGCATTGGCGATAGGTGATCCTGTAAAGGGAGGGTTATACAGTGAGTATCCCTCATTAAAAACTGAAGACCTTTTAGAAGGCGATTTGCATTTTAACTTTGATTACAGAGGTGTCTATGGCACCATGGTTGAAAAATGGTTAGGTCTAGATGCACAGTCTGTTGTCGGTGGAAACTTTGAGCAACTGGGCTTCGTATAAAATAAACGGATAGGACTTCAAGATAATAAATAGAAGAGTGCCTGTTGAAACAGGCACTCTTCTATTTATGGGTCCATGTTAGATATATTTCTTTACATTGGAAGTGGTATTTCAGGGCTGTCTTGGGGTATTTCCATTTTAAAAGCATTAACGTTAAAAGCTAGCGCAGCGTAATATCCCATTAAGTTGGTTAGTTCTACTAATCCTCTAACTCCGAAGCATTCAAGCGCTGCGTCAAAGCTTTTCTGAGTAACTTGATGTGTACGGAAGAACTCACGTCCGTAATTAATCACAGCATTTTCTTCAGTTGACAATGTCGGTAGATCTTTTTTGTCTCTCAGGCTGTTTACCAAATTGTCTGAAAGGCCTGATTCCCTTGCAAACCCAGCGTGTGCGTGCCAAATGTATTGGCAATCCATCTCACGTGCGGTAAGTATCATGGCCAGTTCTCTAGTTTGCGCTGGTAGCGAAGACAAGTCCCCCCTTAGATATTCCCTAAGTACTTCCCCTCTCTGTGTAAGTTCTGGGACATGTATCATCGCGCCTATCGGCCCTTGTTCGGGTATACTACCCCGTTCTTGGACTATCTGGTCAAAGGCGTCGGTTTGATCAGATGGAATTGATTTTCTGGTTGCTGGTGCCAATCTTGCCATAGCTAATGTCCTTCCTTTTAAGTTAAATCTTTAATTAATGGGGCTACTTCTTCCATTAGCAGCCTAGTAGAGTTTTGCATTAGTGAATGGTTGTCAGGGTCTTGAGTTATGAATAGTAGACATCCGAAGCCCCCTACCTCCTGGTAAAGGCGCCTTATCTTGTCGGCGCATTCCTGAGGATCTCCAACTATCCATACATTATCTAGCATGTATTCTACGTCTACGGCTTCATCCGGCATCGATGGATCAGATTTGTATCGTGCAAGGGTGCCTTGTGCTTTTTGATTTACCCACCTGTGCTGGGTAAATGGTTCTCCTAGGACTATACGGGCTTCTTCCCTTGCAGATTCTGACGATTCTCCTACGTAAATTTCTTTCGATATTCTCCATTCGCTTCTACTAGGGACTAAGCCACTGAGAGAGGCTCCGTCTTCTACCATAGTCCAATGCTCGGCTAGGTCTGGGCCCAACAAACCGGTGCTCATTGGTATCCATCCACGTTCTCCGGCCATACGAGCTGTATCGGATCTCATGCTGCTAGCAGCTACTCCAATTGGTGGATGTGGTAATTGGTATGGCTTGTAATATAATCTGCGCTCTAAGATGGGATCCATATCTGGTGCATGAACTTGATAGTATTCTCCTTCGTATCCGAATTTGCCGTCTTCACATGCCCACATACCCAGAATGATGTCTAACGCTTCTTTACTTCGGTCACGAACCTCATTCATGTTGTTGTATTCGATACCATATAAGTTCAAATCGGTAGCAAGGGATCTGAGCCCTATCCCCCAATTGAAACGTCCTTTTGCAAGATGATCGAGCATTGCTATCCGATGGGCTGTATCAACTGGATGATGAAGGGGTAACATGGTTACACCAGTGCCTAATGTTATGTTCTCCGTTTTACAAAGAGCTTGGGCGATCATCAGTTCAGGTACGGGCGCATTTTCCCACATTTCGGTAATATGCTCGCCTATCCATGCTTCATGGACTCCCAGTTGATCTCCAAGCGTTATAAGTTCAAGATCTCGTTCGTATGACTCTGAGAACCCTCTGTGCGGAGGATGAAGGGGCATCATGAACATTCCAAACTTCATAATAAACTTCCTTTGCGCGGTTTGATTTTTTCAATAAGGAGGACAGACCGGAGTGTAGTTTGATAGCTGAGATCCTGTCAATGTATTGGGCTGGATTAGAAGCTCCCTGAAGACGGATCTTTGTTTTTCTGGAGCGAACTCATTAATTAGAATTGATTGACATGAATTGTTGACTTGCAGATAATTCGACAAGTTTATGTTTGGAGATTTTATATTGCAATCTAATCCTGACGTTATTGTAGTTGGAGCGGGCGTAGTTGGATGTTCTGTGGGTTATTATCTGGCTAGGCGAGGCGTAAGCGTAATGCTTTTAGAGAAAGAAGCTATAGGTAGTGGAGCTTCGGCTCATGCAACTGGATTCTTGAGTTTGCTGGGAGCTGAATTCTCGCCTGGACCTTCTTTTGAGATGGGAATTGCTAGTTACCATGAGTTCGACCATTTGGCCGAAGATTTGGAACAATTGACTGGTATAGACTTGTTATTTCAGAGGCGTCCTTCGCTCAGATTGGCTTTGTCAGATGACGAAGCCAATCTGATCAAAGATATGATGGTTTGGCAGCAAGAAAAAATCAACATGCACTGGATAGATGGTGACGAAGTCAGGAGAATTGAACCAAGACTAAGTTCTTCGGTCATTGGTGGTGTGTATGAAAATGAATCAATTCAATTAGATAGTTATAGATTGAATCTTGCCTTAGGCCAAGCTTCGGAATCACTCGGCGCCAGTGTTGTTCAACGGGAGGTAGTCGGACTTATATCAGATGGCAAACGAATCATAGGAGTCAGTACTGACTCTGGTGACGTTTATTCCGATACGGTAATCATTGCTGCAGGTACGTGGAGTAGGGTTTTTAGCTCATACTTGAATTTCCCCATACCTGTAAAACCAATGAAAGGTGAGAGGTTGCAGCTTCGCTTCAACGGTGATCCCTTGGAAGTTCTAATAAGTTCTCCGAAGAGAGGACACATGATTAGTAGAATGGACGGTTTGTTAAGTGTTGGAAGTACAGGTGGTAGGGATTATGACGAGAGAGAATTATTCGGTGGAGAAGAATTTGATAGAAAGCCGTCGGAGTCAGCTAGGCTCGAATTGTTACAGCGGGCTATAGACGTCTTTCCGGGGCTGGAGGATGCTGAACTAGTGGAACAATTGGCTGGGTCTAGACCTTTAAGTCCTGATACGAAGCCAATCATAGGACCAGTACCAGGATGGGACGGTGTCCTAATTGCCACTGGTCATACTACTAAAGGAATACATCTGGGTCCTATAACAGGCCGAATGATTTCAGAATGGTACGTAGACGGAAATTGCCATTGTATCAGCGATGTTGATGTGTTTCTTCCGGAAAGGTTTGCTAACTCTGATCTCTCGTCATTTTATAGTGCTAGCAAACTAGTTGATGAGTAAATATTTTCAGATCATTTGGTCTTAGGATATAGCCGTGAATGACTCGCATGCCCAGAAAATGATACTAGCGGGATTTATACAGGCTTCTAACTGTTCAAATTACACGGGATCTTGGCGACATCCAGAAACAGATCATAGTTTTCTATCACCGGAATACTATCAGTCAATAGCTAGGATATTAGAGTCAGGTAAGTTCCACCTAGCTTTCATAGATGATCGATTAGCTATGCCATCTCAATATGCAAATTCTTTTCGGGATTCTGTGAATCACGGAATTAGGTCAGTGAAACTCGATTTGGTACCAGTTATGACGGCAATGGGATTAGCAACAACCAACCTCGGTATCGGCGGGACTTATTCAACTACGTATCATCACCCGTATCATGTAGCTAGGCTATTTGCTACAGTGGATCATATGACTAATGGCAGAAGTGCTTTAAATGTGGTGACTTCTCTGAATGATGCAGAGGCACAGAATTTTGGACTGCTAGAGCATTCAGATCATGACGTTCGGTATGATCAAGCCGAAGAATTCATGGAAATAGCTACGGCTTTGTGGGGTTCATGGGAAAGCGACGCTTTAATATTAGACAGTAATAGTGGACAGTTTGCAGATGGGGATAAGGTTAATGCAATTAATTATGATGGTTTGTGGTTTAAGTCTAGAGGGCCCCTTACCGTTCCACATTGCCCTCAAGTAAAACCAGTGATTATTCAAGCAGGGCAAAGTCCGAGAGGAAGAGAATTTGCTGCTAAATGGGCAGAGTTGATATTTGTTATATTCCCTACTTTAGAAGCGAATAAGAAGTTTTATACCGATATTAAACATAAAATCATCTCTTACGGCAGGGATCCTCAGAAAGTTTTGGTAGCTCCTGCTATATATGTGATTGTAGACGATACTGATGAAGGCGCTTTTGCTAAGTTCCAAGAAATTAAACAATTGTCGAAGACGGTTGATTCTTTAACGCTTTTGTCGGAAGTTTTTAACTACGATTTTTCTCAGCACACCATAGATGAACCATTATCTGATTCTGTTATTGAATCTATTTCTGGGTTAAGAGGCTTTTTGGATAGAGTTATAGGATTAAGCGGGACAAATAATCCTACTGTTCAAGACTTCATCACCTATAGTGGTCGTGGAACATTGGACGAACTCCCAACATTTGTCGGGTCTCCTTCAAGAGTAGCTGATGATATGCAACATTGGTTTGAGAGCGGTGCTTGTGATGGGTTTGTGATTGCAGCGACTCATATGCCAGGATCATACGAAGATTTTTGCTCCATGGTTGTTCCTGAATTGCAGGATCGTGGTATATATCACGAGGATTACCATGGGAGCACTTTGAGAGACAATCTTGGGATAATGTGATTAAGTGGCGACCCGGAGCGGATTCGAACCGCCGATCTCAGCCTTGACAGGGCCGTATGTTAACCGCTACACCACCGGGCCGCGTAGGGTATTGATGAACATTGAGTGTAAGATTATTACTCAGTACTGTCAAGATGATTTTGTTAGTATCAAGCAACATTACGGGGAGTATTTAACTTTTATCTAGGACAGTTTGTGGGGTATATGCGGGTTTTCACTGAGAGTGATGTGATTTATAGTAGATCAACTACAGGTGGTAATACCTTCGTTATAGAAATCAGGAGGTTTAATGACGACTAATGGCAATCAGCAATTACCAATGGAAGGTATCAGGATATTAGATGCTACCCACATTATCGCAGGACCATTTTGCGCCATGATACTGGCAGATATGGGCGCGGAAGTAATAAAAATAGAGCGTCCAGGTAATGGAGATAGGTCGAGGCATAACCATCCATTTATACAAAACCCTGATGGAGAAGATGTAAGTGCCAGATTTCTGGGGGTTAATCGGAATAAAAAAAGCGTAACAATGGATCTAAGGGATGAGACCTGCAGACGCGCATTTGAAGAAATGGTAAAGGTTTCTGATGTCCTGCTGGATAATTGGGGGCCAGGTGCTTTTAGGAGACTAGGTCTGGGATATGATTATCTTAGAGAACTCAATCCAGGGCTGATATATGCGAGTATAACTGGATATGGTGATGGAGAGGGTCTTCGTGGACCATACTCTGAGTGGGCTGCAAACAATCCATGCGTTCAAGGAATGGGAGGCTGGATGCAAATAACAGGTTCCCCTGATGGTCCACCTCAGATGGTAGGGGACAATATTGGAGATTCAGTTCCAGGGGTATGGACTGCTTTAGGGGTTATGTTTGCTCTTGAATCTCGTAGGAAAACTGGATTAGGACAGCATGTTGATATGTCCATGTACGATTGTATGGTTTCTCATATGACGAGCAGCATGCCTCATTTTCAAGCAACTAAAGAAATTAGCGGCAGGGCTAGAGAAAATATGTTTACCGCCCAATTAGCTCTAGAGGCAAGCGACGGATTTGTTGTATTAGCCGGTAGTGGTGGGGAAGGCAAGTGGGAAGCCTTGTGGTCTATGATCGGTCGCGAAGAACTAATATCGGATCCTAGATATTTAGGTAAAGGAGTCACGGGTGAGTTCTATTTCAATAACGTGGTTCCTGCCATTGAACAATGGTCGAAATTACTCCCTAAACAAGAAGTAAACAAGCAATTGTTGGCCTGCGGGTTTTCGATGGGAATAGTACAAGACGCCGGAGACATAGATAGGTGTCCTCACCTAGAGCAGAGGAATATGTTTTTAGATAGTGGTGATGGCTCTGGAGGCAATTTTAGGACTATAAACACTCCGATACAGCTGACGGGATGTGTAAATTCTCCTACTGGGGCTCCGCCTAAACTAGGTCAGCATAACAGGGAGATATTATCCTCTATTGGTGGTTTATCAGAAGCTGAATTGGCTGCATTAGAGTCAGAAGGAAAGATTTAACATTAAAAGGGGTGTATACATTGTTTCAAGCTCCACGTGGTACTACAGATCTTCTACCGGAAGAACAGAAATATTGGCGGTATATCCAATCTAAAGCGGTTGAATTGGTATCGGTCTATGGATTTGGGAGGATTGACAGTCCAGTATTCGAAGACTCAGGTCTATTTATACGTTCAGTTGGAGAGGGAACAGATATTGTCGAGAAGGAAATGTATACATTTGAAGACAGAGGTGGGGATAACATTACGCTTCGACCAGAAGGAACTGCCCCTGTCTGTAGAGCATATTTAGAACATGGTATGCACAATCTTCCACAACCGGTAAGGATGTATTATTTTTGCCCTGTGTTTAGGTATGAGCGACCCCAAGCGGGCCGATTTAGGCAGCACCATCAATTCGGATTAGAGGTAATTGGAGACTCTGATCCTTCAGTAGACGCCGAAGTGATAGAGATAGCTTGGCGATTGATGAAATCTCTCGGTTTGGTAGATATAAACTTGTTAATTAACAATATTGGAGACACAGAGTGTAGACCAGTATATATAAACAAATTACGAGACTATTTCTCCAAATATGATAAAGATCTGTGTGTGGATTGCCAAAGTAGAATTAGCAGGAATCCGTTACGGTTATTAGACTGCAAGGTTGACGTTTGTCATAAGCTTGGCGACGCAGCTCCACGATCGGTAGATCATCTGTGCGACGAGTGTCAGAATCATTGGGACAAACTACTTCATTTTCTGTCTACTAATGAAATACCATTTTCTATTGATCATAGATTAGTTAGGGGATTGGATTATTACACTCGTACAGTGTTTGAAATACAACCGTCTGATGTTGGTGGCCAGTCTACAATTTGTGGGGGTGGCAGATATGATGGGTTAATGGAGCAACTTGGAGGTCGTTCGACTCCTGGTATCGGATTCGGGTCTGGGATAGAAAGGCTTACCCTCAATTTAAAGAAGAGCGATATAGTTGTTCCAGATGATCCTACCCCAGAATATTTGGTGATTAATGTTGGAGATGACGCGCGGCCAAACGCTGCTAGATTGGCTTCACAAATACGAAACGCAGGAGTTGGCGCGATTTTAGGCAATGGAGGCAGGGCTCTAAGAGGCCAAATGAGGCAGGCTAATGCACTAGGTATTCCAAAGGCCATTATTATTGGTGACGATGAGATTTCTAGAGGTGAGGTAATGGTGCGTAATATGTCTGATTCAACACAAGAGATTAAGCCGCTGGAACAATTTCTCAGTGACCTAGCTAATACATAGATCAATTTCGTAAATACTGACAGATGGTTGTTGATATTGATATGATTTTAATAGAACATATGTACTAGTAATATTTTTATTAGTTATTATTCATGTTCTATTGGAGGTATATCAATGTTTGAAGGGTTAATGAGAGGTACAAATATATTTTATCGTGGATACGTTATACATGAGGAAATAAAAGCGATTTCGTACACGATATATGGCGAAAGGCCGGTGAGATCGGAGATAGCACGAATTGGAAGTTTTACTCAGGCTATGGAGTTGATTGACAAGCAAGTATATGACAATAGGCCTGTTAAGAGAGATTTGTGGGCTGAAATATTCGCTGGAGAAGTCTTACAGGTGGCTATTCCAACTTAACCCTTAGACTGATTACAGATTAACTAAAAAGCCCATCTTTTGATGGGCTTTTTAGTTAATCTGTAATCTAGATTTAATTTATGGCTGAATATTATGTATTCAAAACGACATATAAATGATTTTCATGTAGCTGACCTAAGTCATATTGTGAGTATTGATATTCCAATATGGCCAGAAGATCCTGCTGTTGAGGTAAGAGGGCATGCTAGTTTTGAGACGGAAGGATATGCTTTAAATGAATGGTCTTTGGGTGAGCATGCTGGCACTCATATGAACGCGCCTAGTGCCTTTCTAAAGGATGGAAATACTATTGATCAATATGAAGCAGATACTCTGGTTTGTTCTGCGGTTTGTATAGATGTTCAAGATAGCATAGTAGAGAATGTTGATTACCTGCTCACTATGGAAGATCTAAGTGACTGGGAATACAGATTTGGAGAAATTGAGAAAGGGTCAGTAGTTCTTTTAAACACGGGATGGAGTGCGTACTGGGGGGAACCAGAGCGTTATATGAACATAGGCACGGATGGAATTATGGCTTTTCCAGGGTTCGGTGAAGAAGTTATCAAGTTTTTGATATCTCATAGATCTATAAGAGGTGTCGGGATTGATAGTCCAGGTGTTGATGGGGGTGCTAATTTAGAATATTCGATAAATAAGCTTGTCCTTGCGGAAAATCGGATCGTTCTGGAAAATTTGACAAATCTATCAGTTTTACCACCGGTCGGAGCGAGTCTTGCGATCGGTATAATAAAATTGTTTGGAGGTCATGGCAGTCCTGCATCAGTAGTGGCGTATTATTAAAATGGAGTGCAATCGTTCTGGATTGCACTCCATTTTGATGATTAGATTGCCGCTACTCCTGCTATAGCACACTCTTCATCTTGTTCACTTGTGCCACCTCCGACTCCACAGGCCCCGTCTATACTGCCATCGCGTATTATTGGTACGGCTCCTTGACCAAGAATCATATGGCCTCCAGAAGCCTGCGCAACGCCGCTCGGGGTAGGCTCGTTAGCTCTAGGTTGCATGACTCCGCTTGGACGGCCAAATGCTGAAGATCCGATTGCTTTCCCGAGGCTACCATAGGTGCTAGCCCATATGGCACCGTCCATTCTATTAACGCCTACTGTCCTGCCACCATTGTCTACAACTGACACAGTTACTTTTATATTTAGTTCTTCTGCTTTAGCAATTGCAGCATCCATGACTCTCTGTGCTTCCGCAAGTGTTATCGACATAACTTCTCCTATGACTTGATTTAATTGGCACCTAATTGTAACTCAAAAGTGTTTTGATCTCATTGGTTCTAGATACAGGAGTCGGCAAGGTTAAAATGGCGAGTGTCGATGATATACTTTGCAGATGATCAAACTAGGTAGGGAGACAATTGCTTACTAAACGGATAATCCCGTGTCTTGATGTTGATGCAGGACGAGTCGTAAAGGGTACGAGCTTTATTGATATACGGGACGCCGGAGACCCTGTGGAACTCGCATCCTTTTATGATTCAGAGGGTGGAGATGAGCTGGTGTTTCTAGATATTACAGCTAGCTCAGACAATCGTAAAACTATGATAGATGTAGTCGAAAAAGTGTCGGAGCAAGTATTCATTCCATTGACTGTCGGTGGAGGTATTCGCACTGTAGAAGACATGCGGGGATTATTACATGCTGGAGCAGATAAAATATCAGTTAATACAGCTGCTATAAATGAGCCAGAACTGGTATCTCGAGGTGCTAGCCAATTTGGTAATCAATGCATTGTAGTAGCTATAGATGTTAAGCGCGTAAGTGGTATTGATACCAAGCCTGAAGTCGATTCAGGCATAATGGTGACAGAAGATTCTATTTGGGAAGTTTTCACTCATGGAGGACGTAATTCAACAGGTATAGACGCGGTTAAGTGGGCTATTAGGGCCGCAGAGTTGGGTGCTGGAGAAATATTATTGACTAGCATGGATGCCGACGGCCAATTGTCTGGTTATGATTTAGGAGCGACTAGTGCGGTATCACAATCGGTTAGTATTCCTGTGATAGCTAGCGGAGGAGCAGGTACGCTGGAGCATTTGCATGAGGCTTTTACAACTGGCCAAGCTGATGCCGTTTTGGCGGCTAGTATATTTCATTTTGGTACCTACTCTATTGCAGAGGCCAAAAACTATTTGCATAACTACGGGGTTTCAGTTCGGATTTGAAGTTCAGTCAATTGACTCTGTTTATCAAGGTAAGTTTATAAATGGCAAAAATAAAAGCTGTTGTGTTTGATATGTTCAACACTCTTGTGGAAGATGGCGATAGTTATTGGGATCAGACATTTGAACATATAGTAGAACGCCAAGGACTCGCTTTATCTGGAAGTGATCTCCGGAGAGAATGGCGTTTGATTGATGAGCAATACAGGTCCAAACGTGGAGTTGCCGGCTGGCCATTTTACACTTACAGAGAATCTTGGGAAAAGAGTTTCCAAACTGTTTATAGCGATGTATGTTCGGAAGGGAATGTGGAATTTTCCATAGAAATTATAATTTCTGATATGGTTCAGCGGCCCTTGTTTTCTGAGACTGTTCGTGCCCTGGAATCAATAGGTCTTAAGGCTGGTATATCAGTTTTGTCGAATGCAGATGATATATTCTTAGGTCCTGTCGTAAGCCGCATCGGTCAATCTTTCGATTGTGTTATATCTTCAGAATCTTCACGTTGTTATAAACCCAATGCAAAAATTTTCAATGATATAACGGAACAACTTCGTGTTCGTCCTGAGGAGTTGCTATACGTTGGTGACAGGCAGTGGGAGGATGTTCATGGCCCAAAATTATTCGGTATGGCCACAGCTTGGATAAACCGAGACCAGATCCCTCAAGATCCGGATCTTTCTGAGCCAGATCACATAATAAATAATTTGTTTCAAGTGAGTGAGTTAATTAATTAAATTAGAGGTACATCGACGAATATGAAAGTTAACGACAAAGGTCTCATACCGGCAATAGCGCAGGATGTAAATACAGGTAAAGTCCTTATGATGGGATATATGAACTCAGGGACTTTGAAACGTACTCTTGAGGGAGGGCAGGTCTGGTTTTATAGCAGAAGTCAAGAAGACTTGTGGCATAAGGGTGAAATGTCTGGCAATTATCTTAATCTTAAGTCGGCATGGACCGATTGTGATGCTGATACAATCTTGTTACAAGTAGAACCTGATGGCCCTACTTGCCACACTGGTGAGGTTAGCTGTTTTTTTAATCCACTAGATCAACTTCCTGAGGACTATGAAGACACTGATGTTGGGTCTGGAATTATAGAAGAGTTATATTCGGTGATACAGGATCGACAAGAGGAAATGCCATCGGATAGTTATACGGTTACTCTTCTACAAGAGGGTACTAATCGGATAGCTCAGAAAGTAGTTGAGGAGGCTGGTGAGACCGCCATTGCAGCAGCATCGGGAGATGTTGATCATATGCCGGCTGAGATAGCTGATATGATTTACCATACTCTGGTTCTCATGGCTGACTCTGGAGTTAAGCCCAGCCAGATATGGCAGGAACTACGAAATAGACGATAGATATAGGGGTTGCTTTATTCGCAATTGGGGATGTTCGTTACTCGAATATATCGCCAGATTTGTATCTATTCCAGATGCCATTCTTATATGATGTGACATTCCCGCTTCCTGTAACTAACCATCCGTCGGAACTTGTTACACACGCTGTTTTGGCATCTATTCCGAGTATTGTTATATCCGGTGGTGCGTCAGATTTCAAATCGTTCGCCGTTTTTTCGGGGTCGCTATTCTCATGGTGAGGTAGTACCGCGACGTTTGACGCTATCCCTAGTCCTTTGACCCATTGGCCTAAACCAGGGCGTCTCATGAAAGTACCTAATACCATGGCGCCTGCGCTAGACCCTGCTAGCACGCATCCATTCTTGAGAGCCGCTTGTATGGATTTTAATAAAATAGTCCCGTTCAAACTATCTAGAAGATGGTCAGGGTTTCCGCCAGTAAAATAAATTATGTCCGCTTCGTGTATGCCATGTATTAATTCGTTGTCATTAGCATCACTTTTATTCAATATCATGAGGTCAAAAGAATCTGTACCCAGACGTTCAAAATAATCCACTCCGTTTTTTGCTGCTCGATTGGGAGCCGTGTCAGCGGCGGTGGGTATTATTAGAACTTTAGGAGCATTAAGCCCGTAGTGCCGGATCATTTCCAGGTCCATGGCTTCACAGCCGGCTCGAAATTCTTCGCCTCCGGCCAAGGCAATGTTTGTTGGCATGCGGTCTCCGGTGGGTTCTACGAAAATGAAGGTATATTAGTATCGATTGTATCAGAAATTCAACTAATGCGGGTGTTAGACAATTTATTGATACTGTAGATTATTACAAACCTTATGCAGCTATTGATAAATAATCGGATCAGAATGTGGTGTACCTTTTCAATGGGCAATACTATGTGTAGGCTAGGCACAGAAATCTATGAATTGGGAGACGCGAGATATGTTTAACAGTGTGCATCACGTACGGATTCTAGTTTATAACGCGGACGACATGGTGGAGTATATGGAAACGAATTTTGGTATGCGGCCAATCAAGGTGAAAGTTTACAAACAACGAGGTATGAAAAATGCCATATATAAGGTGGGGGATACCAATTTAGAAATAACAGAACCACTGGATATGACTTCGAAGATGGGACAATTTCTTGAAAGAGAAGGGCCTGGAATATATCACATTGCTTTTGGAGTTAATGGGATTGAGGAAGCAGCCAAAGCGCTGGCCTACAAAGGAAATAAAATGCGTGGTGAGAATGGTATGACGAGAAGCGCTGAAGGTTACATGACAGCTAATATTGATCCCGCAAGTTCTTTGGGATTTCCCTTTCAAATTGCCGAGGGATAGTAGTAAGTCACAGCAAACGAACAACTCTAGGGTAAGTATTCGTTTACTGTTGATATGTTAGTATTTATGGACTGCTTTCAGAGTTAGAAGTTGGTGTTCAAGCAAATTTATGGTCGTTAGGGGACCTTTATGTCATCTGGTTTGGTAAGAGATAAAATAGCCCAATTGGTGGAAGACGGAATCAACGTATTGAGAAATGAAGGCGTTGTTAAGTTAGAGACAACTCCAGATATCATGATTGAGCGACCTTCAAACCGAGACCACGGTGATTTTGCGACCAATTTGCCGTTGAGATTATCCCGCTCTACTAGTTTGAAACCCATGGAGCTAGCTCAAAGATTAGTTGATAAAATTCCGGTTGGAGCTGAGATTTCAAAAGTGGAAGCAGCGCCCCCTGGGTTTGTTAATTTCTCATTGGATGACAGATGGGTTCAGGAACAGGTCGATCTTGTAAGACTGTCCGGATCCTCATTTGGAAATGTTCCCCTTGGAAATGGGACCAGGACTATGGTTGAGTTCGTTAGTGTAAATCCTACTGGCCCAGTTCATGTGGGCCACGCACGTGGAGCGGTTCTCGGTAGTGTGCTCGCTAATATATTGACTGCTGCTGGATTTGATGTATCCCGTGAGTATTACGTCAATGATGCTGGTAGCCAGATGGAGGCATTTTACCGGTCTGTTTTTGCTAAATATAGAGAAGCCATTGGGCTTGATAGTGAATTCCCTGCGAATGGGTACCGTGGTGAGTATATTGCCGATATAGCTGGGGACATTTTACAAGAGTATGGAAAACAATTTGCTGATATTGAGGAGTCAGAAGCCATTAAACAAATCGGAGGCATTGGTCGTGACAAAATGGTTTCAGTGATAGCATCAGATTTGCAGCAAATAGGGGTGACCTTCCAAAATTGGTTTAGTGAGCATTCTCTTTATGACGATAATCAATATGATAAGGCTATGCAGATCTTAAGGGACCAGAATTATCTGGTTGAGAGAGAAAACGCATTGTGGTTTGCATCAACTCTCCTGGGAGAAGACAAAGATAACGTGGTTGTTAGGTCTAACGGAGAGCCGACGTATTTTGCTTCGGATATTGCATATCATTACAACAAATTTGCTTCTCGGGGATTTAACAAGGTCATAAATATTTGGGGAGCTGATCATCAAGGTCATGTTCCTCGAATGAAGGCAGCCGTAAAAGCCTTAGGTCTTAATGAAGATGATCTTACTGTCCTTATCTCGCAACTGGTTACTTTGAAGCGAGGGGAGGAAGTAGTGCGGGCTTCAAAGCGTACTGGAGATTTCGTAACCCTCAATGAATTAGTTGAAGAAGTAGGATCTGACGCATGTAGGTATTTCTTTTTGGCAAGATCTGCTAGCAGTCAGATGGAATTCGATCTTGAATTAGCTAAGAAAGAATCGTCTGAAAATCCTGTCTATTATGTCCAATATGCGCACGCAAGGAACGTTAGCATCTTAAATCTAGCTCGGTCGCAGAATATAGATTGGTCGAGAGGTGACGTCCACTTACTAACTGATCCTAACGAGCTAAATCTGGTCAGAACTATTCTAAGATTGCCGGAACTGGTCGAGTATATGGCCGATAATCTAGAACCTCATCATTTGCCGCATTATGCCATGGAACTAGCAATATCATTTCATTGGTTTTATGAGAATTGTAGAGTGATATCTGCTAACAAAGAAGACGATCAAATAACTCTATCCCGGCTCAAATTAGTTGAAGCGTCACAGATCGTACTTAAGCGAACTTTGGAGTTAATGGGTATGAGCGCGCCCGAGCGCATGTAGCCTCATTTACGCTTGTGAAAACACTCTGTTTTGTAATGAATCAACCTTGAATTCGCTAAGTCGTAGGTTTATGATTGAGGCCTATAGTTTAATCTCCATCTTAGAAAGGTTATAACAAGTCATAACTGTTTTTGCTTCGGACTGATCAAAAGTCCTCCAAGCTCTGTTGCTCGTGTCTTGTTTTATTGAATGCGAATATTAGTTAGAATCACGTTGATGGCTTGGCGATATAAGGTCCGCCTGATACTCGCATATGTAGCTTTTGCAGCTGCGATAGCTTTTGCTCTTTTAGTTCCACGTATTTTTGGAAATTCGATCGATTCTTTGGTGCTTGTCCAAGATGGAACTGTTGTTCCGCAAGATGTAGCAGTATGGGGAATCGGAGGGCTCTTTTTTATGGCTGCTCTATTACTAGGAGCGAGCCTAATGAGAGGCTTTTCGGATTTTGGGCGTACATATGCTACTGATTCTTTGTCTCAAAAAGTCGCTTATGACATCAGAAATCTTGTGTATGACAAGCTACAACATATAAGTTTTGCTTATCATGACAAAGAACATACCGGGAACCTTATGTCGAAAGCAACTTCCGATGTTGAATCTATTCGGAGATTTATAAATTTAGGCTTGGTTAGGTCTCTCGATGTTATTGTTCGACTAATAGCAATAGTTGGCATATTGATGTTCCTGAATTGGAAACTCGCATTGCTGAGTTTAATATTTGTGCCATTTGTAATTTTAAGATCAGCGATAGTCTTGAGACGCTTGAGAAGAATGTGGCTGCACGTACAGGAAATCATGGGTGAAACTGTTACAGTGCTTCAGGAAAACCTTGTCGGTGTCAATGTAGTAAAAGCATTTGCTTCTGAGGACTATGAAATTCGTAAATACGCCGCTAAAGCTACTGAGTTGCGGGAAGAGTATTTTCGGACAGAAAGACTTCAAGGTATAAACAGCGCGTGGATGACGTTTTATTTTACATTTGCGTTAGGCGTAGTTCTTTGGTTTGGTGGATGGGAAGTAGTACGAGGTAATCTCACGGCGGGTGGCCTGGCTCAGTTTGTGCTTTATATGAACCAACTGACCTTCCCTATTCGACAATCAGCTCAGGTTATTAATAGTTTCTCTAGAGCGATCTCTTCAGGTCAAAGGATATTCGAGGTCTTGGATGCCAACTCTCCTGTTGAAGAGCGCTCAGACGCCCGAGTGCTATCTAGATCCGAAGGTGAAGTTAAGTTACAAGATGTTTCCTTCTCTTATGACGAACGCATTCCTGCTCTCAAGAATATCGACATAGAGGCAAGCCAGGGTCAGATAATAGCTATTTTAGGTTCTCCTGGCAGCGGAAAAAGTACGATAGTCAATTTGCTTCCCAGATTCTACGATGTTACTCAGGGAAGTATAACGATAGATGGCCAAGATATACGTGAATTTACCTTGGAGTCCTTGCGAAGGAACGTTGGTATTGTTCAACAGGATGTCTTTTTGTTCAGTGCAACAATTAGAGATAATATCGCGTACGGTGTTGCGAATGCTACAGAGGATGACGTTATAAATGCAGCTAAGATAGCCCAGTTGCATGAACATATAATCAGCTTGCCCCAGGGGTATGATACGTGGGTTGGAGAACGAGGCTCTACCCTGTCGGGTGGGCAACGTCAGAGACTTTCTATCGCTAGAACAGTGTTAATTAATCCGCCAGTATTGATTCTGGATGATTCTACGTCAAGTGTTGATGTAGAAACTGAGAGACTAATACATAGGGCTATGATAGATGTAATGAAAGGTAGGACAACTTTCGTAATCGCCCATAGGTTAAGTACCGTCAGAGAAGCAGATCTAATAGTAGTGTTAAAGGATGGAGAAATAGCGGAACAAGGTACACATGACGAACTACTATTGGCTAACGGTATATACAGAGATATATATGATTTGCAGCTGAGACCACAAGAAGAACTGTTGCTGGATGCTGCTATATCTAACTCTGACGCTGGAGGAGACAATTAGATGAGAGGGCATGGCGGCGGAGGAATGCTCAGCGGTCTTCGGGGAACGAATGCAGGTGGGATGCATGCGCCTACCTCTGACAACATGACCGATGATGAGGCTCTAGGAAAAGTTTATGACAACACTGTTGTCATGAGGTTATTAACCTATATAGCTCCCTACAAAAAAGACGCTCTGATGTCTCTATTTGCAGTAGTTGTATATACGATCGCTAACGTATGTATCCCGTTGTTGATAATGCTTGGTATTAACTGGGGTGTTAATAGCGGTAATGTTAACAACCTTCATCTAGTGGGATTAGGTTTTCTTGTAGTTACGGTAGTCCATTTTGGAGCAAACTATTTGCAGTTTGTATACGTGGCTAAAGTAGGGCAGGGAATATTGTACTCCCTGAGAACAGAAATGTTTGATCATTTGCAAGAATTATCTACGTCGTTTTTCCATCGGACATCGGTTGGGAGAATAATGTCTCGCAGTCTTAGCGATGTTAATCAAATACAGGAAACATTTGAGCTGATAGTTGTTGCACTGGCTGATTTGCTAAGCCTATTTGGGATAGTAATCGCTATGCTAATCATAGACTGGCAGCTAGCACTTGTCAGTTTAAGTATAGTACCTGTTCTGTTCTTCATCTTAGGATATTGGCAAAGATTTGCGAAAAGATCATTTATTCGAATTCGTCGCGCGATAGCGATGGTAAATGGAGAGTACAATCAAAATATTACGGGTGTTAGAGTTGTCCAAAGCCTTAACCGACAAGATGAAAACCTTGCTCACTTTGATGGTCTTAATCAAGAACACCTTGACGCGAATTTAGAAGCAAGTCGTTTCTCAGGCGGACTTCAACCCACTGTGGAATTTTTGACTGGCATCGGAATGGGATTCGGAATCATTTTTGTCGGTGGCCTGCTTTTGCAAAGAGGAGAAGTTGAATGGGGTGTATTGGTAGCCTTTGCATTATGGATTCAAAGATTTTTTGAACCGATTCGTCAATTGACAATGCAGTACAGTCAACTACAAAGGGCTATGTCTGCTGGAGTTAGAATATTTGAGTTATTAGATGTAGAACCTGAAGTTAAGGATGCGGATGATGCTTCTGATATGCCTCCTTTAAAGGGAGACATAGAATTTAAAAATGTAGATTTCCATTACGTGCCTGGCGTTGAAGTTATAAAAGACGTTAGTTTAAAAATCAACTCAGGTGAAAATGTTGCGTTAGTAGGGTCTACGGGAGCGGGTAAAAGTACTTTTGTGACATTAGTCCACAGATTTGCTGATGTTACCGGTGGGAGCATTTCTATCGATGGATACGATATAAAAAGTGTGAAACGTAGTTCTTTGGTTGGACAGATGAGTATGGTTCTACAGGAGCCTTATCTGTTCTCAGGAACAGTCAAAGAAAATATCCGATATAGTCATGAAGAGGCGTCTGATGATGACGTAATCCGAGCTGCTGAAGCAGTCGGGGCCCACGACTTCATAATGGCTCTTGAAGATGGATACGACTCTATTCTAGCTGAAAGAGGAATTAATCTAAGCGTAGGGCAAAGACAACTTGTTAGTTTTGCTCGAGCAGTGGTTGCTGATCCTAAGATATTAGTTTTAGATGAAGCGACAGCTAATATTGATACACATACCGAGTTGGTCATTCAAGAAGCTCTCAAACGGGTCTTGGAGGGACGGACATCGATTGTTATTGCACATAGGCTATCGACCATAAGGAATGCCGACAAGATAGTTGTCTTAGATCAGGGAAAAATTGCTGAAGTCGGAAGACACGAAGATTTATTATCTCAGAACGGTGTTTATGCAAAACTCTACGCTATTAATTATGGGCTAAATAAGGAGTCAGAGTCATTAGAGCCTGGTAATGCTGTTTCATCTTCAGGTGATAACGACTAGCCCATATCATTTCCACAGGCAACCTTGTTTGGAACGCTGTGAGAGTTGTTGAACGCTCATCAGGTAGTCCTTGTGCTGACCATCTTTTCGCCAAGCTTCTGCTAACCCTTGCTCTATAAGATGTTCGTCAATGCTTTCCCCTGATTCCGTATATGCATAATATAGGCGCCTCCGAAAATTATCTGTAGGCCGAGGTCCACTCTCCACTCTTATATTTTGACCTGATAGTTCTTGTAGCTTCGTTTTAGCTTCTTTGTAACAACGTTCGCCCCTCTCAGGTGCATTAATTCCGAATAGTCGGATGCGTCCTTCGCTACTATCAATGGTATCGCCATCAATAGTTTTACCTACATTTATTACTTTACAAGTGGTGCAGCATAGGGTGGTTCGGCATGGTTCGTCAGTCAATGAGACTGGTCCCTGAGGACTACATGCTAAAAAGGTAAGTAGTAACACAATCAGAGCGCATCGCATAATTATTCCCGCGACTTAACTATTCTTACTAGTTGCTTACTATGAATTCTTCTATGATTGAAGCTAATAAGTCTGGCTTATGGTATCCGATATCGTGAATAGTATCTGGAATCCATATGACCTTACAATTAGAAATTATTGATTCCGCAGCCGATACCATTATTTCTCGTAAATGTGCAAACTCTGTATTCGCTCGGTCCGGTTGAGGACCAGCAGCGACTATTAAAGTTGGACATTGGACTTGAGGTAATGTAACAGATGGAGGAGTGTTCCACATAGTTTGTAATATTTGTGCGTGATTATCTGGGTGTAGTATGTCTTTTATCTCTCCGGAATCGTCCTCATAGACCATGCTGAGTACTGTTTCTTCCAAATCAGTTCCCCAGCATTCTCGTAATTGATACTGAATTCTTTCGATAAATTCTGTGCGTTTTCCGGAAACATTTCTGGGAGAATATCTTGACTTAAAGTTTTCCCAATTAGGATTAGGAAGTAAGTGTCCGTCCTGAAAGCCTCCATCAACCAAGATCAAATGAGACACTCGGGCTGGATAAAGTGCGGATATATTGGAAGCTACGTGCCCTCCCCATGAATGTCCTATCAAAGGGACTTTCTGAATGTCGTTGTAGTCTAGGAGATTTATTATATCGGCAGATAGTGTGTTCCAATCATAACCTTTATCAGCTTGATAAGATTTTCCGTGGCCTCGCTGATCCGGTGCGATTAGAGAAAAATCTTGTAGATAGTTGGATAGGCGGCTATACCAGTGTGCAGAGGAAGCCAAACCGTGAAGACCTATTAATGGTTTGGCTTCCTCGTGCCATTGCAAATAATGTAATCGCATATCTGGAGATTCCAACCATTTTTCTTGTGGGGGTAATGGAAAATTGAGATGGCTTTGCAATTTAAAAAGCTCCGTTAAAACATGGGAGAGAATGGATTCAGAATTATAGCATTAAAGGATACCTACTGTACTATCTGACTACAGGAATACTGGTGTTAGTGATAATATACGTTGGTCTTTATGAAAGAGAATGTCCGGAGATAATATCGTGGATTTTGAGTTCAGCAACGAGGACAAAGAATTTAACCAAAAATTATCGCAGTTCATTAATGAGGAATATAACCCTGTTTGGGATGACTTTAATTCAATAACCAGTGATGACAATTGGCGAATTACTTTAGACATGAGGCAAAAGCTTGCCAATAATGGCTGGCTTACAATGCACTGGCCCGAGGAATTCGGAGGGCAGCATACTTCTGCCGTCCGCTCTGCGATATTCAATGAATCCATGTCTTATCATAGAGTCCCTGGAAGAGATAACTTTGGCGTACGTATGATGGGTGCTACTTTGATGATTCATGGTACTGATGAGCAGAAACTGGAGCATCTACCTAAGGTAGCTAATGGAGAAGTACAGTGGTGTCAGGGCTATAGTGAACCAGAATCTGGATCGGATTTAGCTTCTCTGTCTACTCGGGCTATAAGAGATGGTGACGAATTTGTAATTAATGGTACCAAGATTTGGACATCTATGGCTCACAGAGCAGATTGGATCATGTTGTTAGCTAGGACTGATCCTGACGCATCCAAGCATCGTGGCATAAGTTTTTTCTTAGTAGATATGAAAAGTCCTGGTATAGAAGTTAGACCCATTGTAAATATGGCTGGTAAGCATGAATTTAACCAGATAGTGTTTGAAGATGTTAGAGTCCCGGCGACTAATATAGTGGGCGATGAAAATCGTGGATGGTATGTAGCCGTAACTCTATTGGATTTTGAGAGGTCTGGAATAGATTACTCTGCGAGAGCCAGGCGATTGCTTGATGACACCCGTGCCTATGCGTCGGAAACAATGATAAACAACTCGCGTTTGATTGATATACCGTGGGTGCAAAATGATCTAACAGATAGGTATGTGGAATGTGAAACCGCTAGATTGATTGCATACAATGTTGCTTACATGCAAAGTTCGGGATTAATTCCAAATAGGGAAGCTTCAATCAGTAAAGTTTTCGGTAGCGAGACAGTGCACAAGGCTACTGAAACATGTATGAATATATTGGGTGCATACGGAAGTATTTCATCGTCTGATGGTAGATCGGTTATGGAGGGACGTGTACAGGAATGTTGGTTCGCTAGTTTTTCAGATACTATCGCAGCAGGAACCTCGGAGATACAAAGGAATATTATTTCCAGTAGAGGCTTAGGCCTACCGAGAGGTTAGGATTTATACGAAGGAGTGGATCTATGGCAAACCATTCACAATTGCAGTATCACTATAAGAATATTGGTCAGGATATTATTTGTGGTGCCGAGACAATTTCCGATATAAATGAAACATTAGACGAAATGCATGTGAATAGGGCATTGATAGTGTGCGGCCCAACAATATTGTCAAAGTCTAATGTTGTTCAACGAGTACAGGACTCCTTAGGAGAAAAATACGTGGGTATTTTTTCAGGTGTTACTCCTCATTCGCCTATAAATACTGTCGAGGACGGGGTGCGCGTTTGTAAAGAACTCAACCCTGATGTCATTATCGCGGTTGGGGGAGGTAGTACTAGTGATACCGCTAAAGGTATATCAATGGTGTGGTCTGGAGGGGGAGATATTCATGACTATGCTATTAAATTTGAGCCTCCAAATAGCATAATACATCCAGAAACGCCTGATAAAACGGTGCCGATAATCGCTGTTCCTACCACACTAGGTGGAGCTGAACTCAGTGCGGGAGGCGGTGGCTTTACAGATAAGGAGCTCGGAAGAAAAATTTCACTATCGGGGAGAGGGACTCGTCCGAAGGTGGTAATAGTTGATGGCGAAGCACTAACTACTACTCCTATGCGTATAATGTTGGGCACGGCTATCGGGCAGCTTCGTATTGCTATAGAAAGTGTTTATTCTACGAGTCATAATCCAATCGGAGATGCACTGGCATTACATTCAATTAGGATGATAATGGAATATCTCCCGGCGTGCATTGATCGGGATGTAAATGTACTTTTACATACTAAAACTGCTGCGTGTTTGCCTATGTTGGCGATGTCGGCGGTAGGTGGTGGGCTCGGTATTAATACTGCTATAGCTCATCATGTAGGCGGGTTGTACGACGTAAATCATGGAGAGGCAAATGCAATTTTACTGCCACATACTATGAGATTTAATCTTGATGCTAGCGCAGACAGACAAGTTCTAATAGCTGAAGCTATGGGGATAGATGTTAACAATATGGACGAAGACTCTGCGGGGTTAGCTGCGGCTGATAAGGTCTGGCAGTTGTGTAGAGATCTGGAACTGCCAGAAACATTGAGGGAAGTCGACGTCCCAAAAGATGGACTAGAATATATTGCTGCTGCGACTTTGCATGATAGGGCTTTGGCAACCAATCCAAAGCCAATATCAGACGCTACGCCTATCATGGATGTTCTTGGTAAAGCATGGTAAACGTTGGTAAATATTTGGCATTGTGATATCGATTGAAGAATAGTGTTTGTACGTACTGAACTTACTACTGATAATGCTAAGGATTTTCTGGAGCGGCTAGGTATATGTGCTTCGGAAGACGTTTTATCGGTCGAGATGTTGGGATGGGGCGTATCGAATACATTGGTGAAAGCTGTTAGTGAGACCAGTGCTTTTGTTATAAAACAATCTCTCCCACGATTAAATGTCGGCGAAGAATGGTTAGCTGACATAGACCGCATTCACAATGAGAAAATGTGTATAGACCTTTTGTTACCGGTAATAAAGTCCGGCAGTATACCGTTAGTGATAGGGTACGATCCAGATAATTATTTATTTGTAATGAGTTGCGCGCCAGAGTCGGGGATTAATTGGAAAGAAAGTCTTCTTAGTGGCGATGTGTCACCTGTATTGGCAGGTAAAGCAGGACGGATACTGGGAGAGATGCATCTGTTCAGTTTTAGCAATGATAAAGTAAGGGTGAATTTTTCGGATGATAAGGTTTTTGTACAGTTGAGATTGGATCCTTATTATTATTTTACTGCGTCCAAACATGAAGATGTAGCTGATATTATCTCTGATCACGCCCGAGAACTACTTTCAAATAAATCAGTGTTAGTGCACGGAGATTATAGTCCTAAGAATTTTATTGTCCATCAAGGGAATTTGATTCTATTAGACTTTGAGGTAGCTCATTATGGTCATCCCGTATTTGATTTAGCGTTTATGCTAAATCATTTGTTCTTAAAAAGCATACATGATTCGTTAAGTCGGGATGTATACTTTCAGGCTGTGTCAGAATATCTGCACGAATATGGTCAATTCGTACAAGGTAACCCTTTACTCAGTAAGTATTCCAATGAGGATTGTAAAGAGCTACTAATTCATCTGGGTTGCTTGATGCTAGCCAGAATCGACGGAAAGTCGCCAGTGGAATACATAGTGGACCCGAATGTACAAGGTAGGGTTAGGTTTATCGCAAAAGAAATTATATCTGGAAAATGTTCCGATATACTCAGCGTTATGAATTTGATTTCTCAATAAGTATGTATTGGAGTTTGAAAATTGAAAACTAATACTAAGATATCTTCCATTCATGCTAGAGAGGTTTTGGATTCACGAGGAAATCCAACTGTAGAGGTGGAGGTTACACTGGAAGGGGGAGGGTTTGGTCGTTCTATAGTTGCTTCGGGCGCTTCAACAGGTACTCACGAGGCCTTAGAACTCCGAGACAATGATAATAGTCGTTATGGGGGAAAGGGAGTTTTGAGGGCTGTAGCAAATGTTAATGAAGTTATCGCACCTCAATTAGTTACGGGTAGGCTAGATGCGGCAGACCAGAATGCTGTGGACCAATTTCTGATCAATATTGACGGGACTAGAGATAAGTCTGGACTGGGAGCAAATTCTCTGTTAGGAATCTCTATGGCTTCAGCTCACGCATTGGCAAATGCTGTGGGACTCCCATTGTATCGTTGCTTGGGCGGTATGTCAGGCAACGAACTGCCAGTGCCGATGGTTAATATCATTAGCGGCGGTCAACATGGAAACTGGAGTGTTGATCTACAAGACTTTTTGGTAATTCCGATTGGTGCCTGTTCCTACAAAGAAGCTTTGATTTGGTGTTCTGACGTCAGAAGAGCAATGTGGGCACTGTTAGTGCAACGTGGAAAAGCTCCTAATGGAGTAGCGGATGAAGGGGGGCTGGGGCCAACTCTGAGCTCTAATGAGGAAGCGTTGGAACTAATGGTAGATGCTTTCACATTGTCTGGTCATGAAAGTGGCCTAGACAAAGATGTCGCTATCGGATTAGATGTCGCTGCTAATGAATTCTACGACGATATGTCATACGTGTTGCACTGTGAAAACAGGCGAGTGACGGCGCAACAAATGATAGATATGCAAGTTCAATGGACCAGTTCATATCCGATATTGTCCATTGAAGATCCTTTGTATGAAGACGACTGGGAAGGTTGGAGAAAAATTACAGAGAAGATTGGTAAAGGTATTCAGATTATAGGAGATGATCTCTTTACTACCAACGTTAATCGTATAAATAAAGGAGTTGAAGAATCCACTGCTAATGCAGTGTTAGTTAAGTTGAATCAAATTGGGACTGTCTCTGAAACCTTAGAGGTTATAGCCCTTGCTAAGAGAGAAGGACTAGCTACTGTGATATCTGCCAGGTCAGGTGAAACTGAAGACACTACTATTGCAGATCTCGCGGTAGCTACGGGAGCCGGGCAAATTAAAATAGGCTCCTTGACGAGATCAGAACGACTAGCAAAATATAATCAGTTGTTGAGAATTGAGGATCAATTGGGGTCGGAAGCGAAATATAATGGTAGGAAAACATTTGGACAGTATTTGTCGTAAAAATAGATAACAGTGATGTGAGATGGATTATGGTGACTCGTAAGAATTACAAGGTTTTGGTTACTGACTATGTATGGCCCTCTACTGAGCCGGAGAGAGAGGTCCTTTCAAGCATTGGTGCCACTATTATAGAGGCACCAGACCCGGACGAATCCACATTGATAGAATTGGCTGCTGACGTTGATGCGATTATGACTTGTTTTGCCCAAGTGACTGCTAATGTAGTGAAGGCAGCTAAGAACTGTATGGTTATTAGTAGATATGGGGTGGGTGTAGATAACATAGCGGTTTCTACAGCGACTGAACAAGGCATACCCGTAACCTATGTCCCTGATTACTGCGTTGATGAAGTTTCTGACCATGTAATGGCTTTGTTACTTACCTGGAATCGTCAAATTGTTTTCTACGATAAGGTTGCAAAAATGGGAGATTGGGGCGGTTCTGTCTCCCCTGTTCCATTGAGACGATTAAGGGGAAAGAACCTTGGTGTGATTGGTCTAGGTAGGATTGGCCTGGCAGTAGCCGGCAAAGCACAAGCCTTAGGTATAAATGTACTTGGTTATGATCCTTACATATCAGGGAACACCGCCGCCATGGATAACATCGCGATTACTAGCTTAGAGGATTTGTTGGAGCAGGGTGACTATATAAGTGTTCACACTCCCTTAAACGATAATACCAGAGGATTAATCGGCAAAAATGAGTTGTCCAGAATGAAACCGACCTGTTATTTGGTAAATTGTGCTAGAGGCCCGATAGTTGATGAAATGGCACTTTATCAGGCTTTGTTGTCGGGATCCATCGCCGGTGCAGGTCTAGATGTTATGGAAGATACAGAACCTAGGGCCGATAATCCGTTGTTTGAACTAGCTAACGTGATAGTTACGCCCCATGTAGCCTTCTTATCTAACGAGTCAGTGAATGAACTGGAAGTGCGAACAGCCCAGGCGACGAAGAATGTCCTTCTGGGACAGATGCCAGAATTCCTAGTTAATCCTGAAGTTCTGGCTACCTCTAGGGTTAATCTGCGTTAATATCAACGTTAAATAAAGTATTTTTCCACTCAGTTTTTTTATTGCGCGGTACTCCCGCCATCTATTACTAATTCCGAGCCAGTAACAAATGATGATTCATCTGAGGCAAGATATAAAACTCCGTTGGCGACTTCCTCAGGCTTTCCTAACCTTCCCATAGGCAGTTTTTCCATTCTTAACGCCATTGCGTCGGGGTCAGTTATGGATTGATGTATCATATCGGTTTCTATAGGTCCGGGGTGTACTGAGTTGCACCTGATGCCATCTTTAGCATATTGTATCGCCGTAGATTTAGTGAACAGTCTGACCGCGCCTTTGGTCGCTGTATAGCTGGCAGAACCACTTGAACTACTCACCAATCCCGCGGTTGATGAAATATTTATTATAGATCCACCTCCGGCTTCCCTTAGAGCTGGGATAGCCGCTTTTGTACCCAGGAAGACACCTTTTGCATTAATGGACATTATCCTATCCCAATCTTCGACTGTGGTGTCTTCAATGCTTTTTCTTATTAATATACCTGCATTATTGACTAGTACATTTAGCCCTCCGTATGAGCTAATCGCAGTCTTAACAGCATTATCCCAGTCGGACTCCTGTGTGACGTCCAGATGCACAAAAGTTGCGTCTCCTCCCAGTTCTCTTATCTGTGATTCTATTTTTAGGCCTTCGTCATCTAGAATGTCGCCAATAATTATTTTGGCTCCTTCGCCAGCGAACATGATTGATTCTGTGGCTCCTTGTCCCTTTGCCCCGCCGCTGATTAATATTACTTTGCCTTCTAATCTACCCATATTAGTATGCTCCTTCAATCTGCATGGATTGCTTATTTAATACCCAGTCTGTTATTTCTTTAACTGCATGGGAGACTTCTTGTTGAGTGGTGTACCTACCGACTGATAATCGTATTGTGCCAGCTGCATATTCAAGGGGTACTTTCATGGCTTCCAGTACTTGAGATATTTCAACATTATCGGTATGGCAGGCCGCTCCAGCGGACGATGCTACAGAATCGAGATCTAGTAATAGTTGGTCTGCTGCGACGCCCTTAAATCCGATACTAAGGGTGTTCGGGAGCCGTAGGATAGGATGGCCATTTATACGGCTGTCGATATTATCTCCGGTTAAGCCAACTTCTAATAGGTCTCGCATAGTTTGCATATTATCAATATATTCAGACAAATGGTCCCTTATAAGTCTGCAAGCCTCTCCGAGTCCGACGATCAGTATTACATTTTCAGTGCCGGCGCGTAAGCCGCTCTCATGGTTTGCACCATGCATAATTTTCTCAAGCTGAACTCCGCTTCTGACGTACAAAGCTCCTACGCCTTTAGGGGCGTATAGCTTGTGTCCAGCAATACTGAGTAGATCTACTCCCAACTCGTCAACCTCAACAGGAATTTTCCCTATAGATTGCGCGCAATCAGAATGGAGAAATATTCCATGCCTACGGGATATTTTTGATATTTCCTGGATTGGTTGGATGGTTCCGACTTCGTTGTTCGCATGCATTATGGTGATAAGAACAGTATCGTCAGTGATGGCTTCTTCAACTTTATTTGGGTCAACTCGGCCGTACTGGTCAACTGGGACGTATGTGGTGGTACATCCTTTGGTCTGCATGTATTTGCAAACTTCGGTTATTGCTGGGTGTTCAATACCTGATGTGATGATATGAGAACCCTTAGATTTATATGCTCCGGTTATTCCCTTAATAGCGTAATTATTGGCTTCAGTTCCTCCGCTGGTAAATACTATTTCTGAACTATTGCAACCAATCAGGTCGGCGACTTGAGATCGGGCGTTTTCGACTGCTAGATTAGTTGTAACTCCATATGTATGACCGCTTGATGGGTTTCCGAAGTGTTGGGTGATGAATGGCAACATTGCTTCAGAGACCACTGGGTCGATTGGTGTAGTTGCGTTGTAATCTAGATAAACGGGATTCATTTTGTTACTACCTTACCCTAAATCAGTACTGTAATATAATAAGCCATTGTACCAGTGTTTTAATGGTTGAAATTGTGACAAGGAGTTGTGTATGTCATCAGAGAACATAGTGGACAGATCTCTAACAGTTGAGCAGATCGCAGAATTCAAGAATGTATTCGACACTAGTGAGACCAGTTCGCTCATGCAGAATGTTGTGACACAGAGAGATGTTAACGAAGTTGCATTGAATAGGGGGATCGTAACTGAATCGGTCCACAGCTTTTCCAACCTTCTTGATGATTGGTCCGTAACTAATCAAGCTCGATCTGGACGGTGTTGGATGTTCGCTGGTCTGAACATGTTTAGGGTTGAAAGTAAAGATGTATTGAATGTAAAAGAATTTGAATTTAGTCAGAATTACCTGATGTTTTGGGACAAAATAGAAAGGGCTAATTTTCTTTTAGAGGCCATTATTGATACAGCAGATAAACCTATCGATGATCGGACGGTATCATGGCTGTTGCAAAGAGGAGTCGAAGACGGTGGGCAGTGGGATATGTTTGTAAGTTTGGTGAAAAAACACGGTGTTGTCCCTAAAACTGTTATGCCGGAAACTGAGAGCTCTAGCAATTCAATGCGTATGAACTCTATGTTGAACTATCAGTATCGTCAGGGCGCTAAGAAGATCCGGGATTTGTATGCGCAAGAGTCAGGTTTAGAAGAGATGAGGACTTCTAAAAAAGATACTTTGAGTGCAATGTATCAGATCTTGGCTATTCATTTGGGTAGTCCTCCTGACCAGTTCTTTTGGCAATGGCGTGATAAAGATGGGGGATTCCAAAGAGATGGGGATATGACCCCTATTGATTTTGCCCAAAAATATATTGTGACTCCAATGGACGATTATGTTTGTCTAGTTCATGATCCGAGAACATCTAGCCCGACCGGAAAAACTTTCACGATACAATATCTTGGTAATGTAGTTGATGGACCTCAAATTAAATACATCAATATCAGCATAGATGTTATGAAAGATATTGCTATCAGAATGATTCAGGATGGAAAACCCGTATGGATGGGATGTGATACTGGAAAGCAAATGCACCGCGATCTTGGGATATGGGACGCCGAATTGTTTGATTATCCCGGCGTATATGAGACTGAATTTTCTATGGATAAGGCAGAACGGCTAGAATATCATCAAACGCGTATGACACATGCCATGTTGTTTACTGGAGTTGATCTAGTTGATGGTAAACCACGTAGATGGAGAGTTGAAAACAGTTGGAATGATAAGGTTGGCGACAAAGGTTTTTGCCTAATGAATGATTCATGGTTCGCTGAGTATATGTTTGAGATATCTGCGCCTAAAAGCTATTTGCCTCAAGACATATTGGATGCCTGGGATGACGATCCAATTACTTTGCCTCCATGGGATCCGATGGGATC
>Ga0209034_10000177_pt1 | contig 32847 bp, 25 predicted proteins | sample MarorgKNORR_S2LV_2_FD_188219 | JGI IMG/M metagenome (GOLD analysis project Ga0209034, IMG submission 188219) | Marine microbial communities from the Southern Atlantic Ocean, analyzing organic carbon cycling - 250m_A/KNORR_S2/LV (SPAdes) (version 2) | ecosystem: Environmental > Aquatic > Marine... | reverse complement strand
TTGGTCGGGATATGGAAATCCGGCGAGTTATGCAGACCCTGACGCGGCGTACAAAAAATAATCCAGTGCTCATTGGTGATGCAGGAGTTGGGAAGACCGCTGTGGCAGAGGGGCTGGCACAAAGAATCGTTGTCGGTGACGTTCCAGAAAGCTTACGAGGGCGACGTGTGATCGCACTTGAGATGGGATCATTGGTCGCTGGAGCCAAATTTAGAGGTGAATTCGAAGAACGTCTCAAGGCCGTAATGGATGAGATTCGTCAAGCTGCAGGTGAAATAGTTTTATTTATCGACGAAATTCACACGGTTGTTGGTGCTGGTGGTGGTGGTGGTGATGGTGCTCTCGATGCTTCGAATATGATGAAACCAGCGCTTGCTCGCGGCGAACTTCAGACTATTGGTGCAACTACCCCAAATGAATATCGTCGCTATATTGAAGCCGACGCTGCTCTTGAACGTCGCTTTTCACCGGTTTGGGTCGAAGAACCTGACACTGAAACAGCGATAGAAATGCTCGAGACGTTGCGGCCGCGTTATGAGCAGCATCATGGATTTAACATTGAGCATTCTGCGCTTCGAGCGGCAGTCCAATTATCAGCACGCTATATATCTGAACGATTATTACCGGATAAAGCAGTTGATTTGATTGATGAGGCTGCTGCGAAAAAGCGTATAGAAAATGAGATGTTACCAACTGAATTGAATGATATGCAGTTGGAATTACAAAAGCTGGATGAAGAAGAGGAGTCTGCTTCGGTTCGAGGCGATTACGAAAAGGCAGCGAATGCCAAAGCAGAAAAATTACGTTCTTTGGAAAATTACGATCTTGCAAAACGAGAGTGGGACGCGACTCATGAAGTCACCGAGGTTGTAAAAGATGAGGATATTGCTGCCCTGATCGCAGAACGCACGGGTATCCCGGTTACCCAGTTGGTTGAGGGTGAAAGCGATCGTTTACTCAAACTTGAAAAGCGATTGCACACTAGGGTTATCGGGCAAGATCAAGCAGTAGAAGTGCTTGCGGACGCGGTTCGGCGGGCTCGGGCGGGTCTCAAAGACCCCAAACGGCCTATAGGGAGTTTCATCTTTTTGGGCCCTACCGGTGTTGGTAAGACGGAATTGGCGCGGGCGTTGGCTGAGTTTATGTTTGATGATGAAGACAACATGATACGAGTGGATATGTCAGAATTTCAAGAACGCCACACTGTATCGAAGCTAATTGGAGCCCCTCCAGGGTACGTTGGCTATGATGATGCCGGTCATTTGACGGAAGCGGTTCGTCGTCGTCCATTTTCTGTGGTGCTATTTGATGAGATTGAAAAAGCTCACCCGGACGTTTTCAATACGATGTTGCAAGTTCTTGATGACGGTCGTCTTACGGACAGCCATGGTCGCACAGTAGATTTTCGGAACACGATTATCATCATGACGAGTAATCTTGGCTCTGAAGGCATCGCACAGCAAGCTTTTGGCTTTCAAAAGCAAAGTCGTGACGATACGGAAAGTGCCCGACTCCGCAGCAATGTGGAAGATTCTTTAAAGCAAAAATTCCGTCCTGAGTTCTTGAATCGCCTTGATGAGTTCATAGTTTTTGATTCATTGACGCAGGATGACATCAAGTTGATTGTTGACAAGTTCATGGTTGAAGTAACTGAACGTGTTAGTGATTTGAAAGTTTCATTGTTTTTGAGCGAGGAAGCAAAGGCTTGGCTGGTAAAGACGGGCTTTGATCGTATGTACGGGGCGCGCCCGCTCAAGAGAGCAATTCAACGCTATATTGAGAGCCCATTGTCTAAGCGACTTTTGGCAGGTGAATTTCCCGAAGGTTCGGTAATAGCAGTTGAGTTGACTGATGGTGAGATGACCTTTGAGATTGACGAATCTCGAGATAAAGTCACTGCCGAGTCAACTGTAGCGGGGAAAGATTCTCCAAAGAAGGAAAAAGTCCTGCAATAAATTATCCACTCGTGTTTTGACAGTCGAAACGTAGGATTAAATTGGTGCTGTAGATTATTTTGGCGTTGTTCACATTTACCAGGATGCTGAACTATTATTTCTACAATGCAATTATGGATTTGGCTATTTAAGCCTTTTTCATACTGGGATAAAGTTTCTTGTACCCTCTAGATGACTGAACCTCGTAAAACTGAAATAAAAAACCTCCAAGATGAAGCACCCTTAGATTCCGCAGCCGTGGATTCTGAAAATGGATTATCGAGTCTTCAAATTTGGCTTTCTAATCGTGGGGACTTGTTTTTCCGGCTTGGTCTTATTTCTTTTGTGATCGCGTTCGTAATTTTTGGAACTGTGCTTTGGATTACAGGCAATTTGAACGCGGAAAATGTCGGCTACAGTGGACTTTGGATTATAAGTTTCATAGCTGCAGGTTCGATAGTACTTCCTTTACCTGGGCCCGTGGCCGTTTGCTTAGTTGCGACACCTGAGTTGGGGCTTAATCCTTTGGTGATAGGCCTTGTATCAGCCTCAGCGGAAGCCCTTGGCGAAATGACAGGATATATAGCGGGAATTTCGGGACGCTCACTTTTAGAGCGTAATAAATATTACCCAAGAGTGCAGTCATTGATCTTGCGGCGGGGTGGATTCTTTTTGTTGGTAGGAGCGATTATTCCGAATCCGTTTTTTGATGTAATTGGAATTGCTGCCGGGGGGGTCGGATACCCCATCAGGAAGTTTCTCGCGATTGTGTTTGTCGCAAAAGCGATAAAATCTGTAGCTATTGCATACGCCTGCTTGTGGGGTATCGATTCGATTCAAGGATGGCTTACATGAGCAATGCCGTGAATTGTTTGGGCGTTATTATTGTGGCAGCTGGACGAAGCTCACGGATGGGTGGAGTCGACAAGCAACTATTGCAGTTGGGTGGCATCCCAGTAATTTTGCATTCTCTCAGAGTTTTCGAGTCATTTTCCGACACAAGTTCTATAGTGCTCGTAATGTCGGAGCATAATTTCGATGCAGGGATAAGGGTTGTAGATCAGAGTGGATTATCTAAGATTGTTGATGTTGTAGTTGGAGGAGAGCGCAGACAAGATTCGGTGAAGATCGGATTAGATGCTCTTGCATCTCACGCAAAAGAGATTCCCGAATTTGTCGCAGTGCATGATGGCGCGAGACCATTTGTAAATCACGAGCTTATAGAGCGCGGTATGTCGACTGCCCGGGCGATTGGAGCCGGAGTCGCTGCAGTCAAGGTTAAGGACACTATTAAAGTTGCACCTCATAAGATAATTACCGACACTCTGGATAGATCTGAGCTTTGGGCGATTCAAACGCCCCAAATATTCAGATATGACGTGCTTAAGACGGCGCATCACGTAGTCAGAGATGATGTGACAGATGATGCAACCATGGTGGAATATTCGGGTGGGATAGTTGCTACCTTTAGTGGTTCTGATGAAAACATCAAGATCACCACACCTGAAGACTTACATTTGGCGAATCTAATCCTCCATCAGCGCTTAGGACAGTCAAATCTCTCAGGGTCGGGACCTAAAGGATCTGTATTTGGAATCGGTTTTGACGGGCATCGTCTAATAGCTGGGGGACCATTGCGCCTTGGAGGTGTCGACATCGAATTTGACTATCACCTCGATGGTCATTCTGATGGAGACGTTCTGCTTCACTCTATCGCCAGTGCCATTCTTGGAGCTGCAAATCTCGGTGACCTTGGAGGTCAATTTCCCTCTTCAGATGAGAGATACATCAATTTCGACTCTGCAAAATTTATTGCAGAGTCTGCTCGCAAGGCACTTTCAGATGGCTGGATGGTAGGCCATGTTGATGCTACGATCATTGCCCAGAGACCTAAACTCGCTGCCGAGGCGTTAAAAATGGCTGCGAGGATAGGTGAGATAGACGGTTTAGAAAATTCCACCATCAACATAAAAATCACTTCCACCGATTCGGTAGGTTCGATAGGTGATGGAGAGGGCATTGCTGCTCAAGCCATCGCAACCCTGATTCCCATAAAAGAATGATCCAGATTTACAACTCTCTTACCCGTTCCAAAGAAGAGTTCGCTCCTCGCGGCGATGAAGTTAAGATTTATGTTTGTGGCGTTACCGTCTATGACGATTCCCATCTAGGCCATGCACTGAGCAGTATCGTATTTGATGTACTTACCCGATATCTTGAATACCGGGGGTTTAAAGTCCGTAAAGTTCAAAACTTCACGGATGTGGATGACAAGATCATTAACCGTGCTAAGGAAGATGGTATTTCAACTGAGGAGGTCACGGACAAGTACATTCGGTCGTTTTTTCAATCGATTGATGGGCTTAATGTACAACGGGCGACTGTGCACCCTAGGGCTACCGAGGATATGCCTGAAATCATAGAATTGATTGGTCGTTTGATTGATGGCGGATCAGCATATGCAACCGATGGATCTGTTTACTATCGAGTTCGTAATAAGCCTGATTATGGGAAATTGAGTGGCCAGAATATCGACGAAATGCTTGAGAGCTCCAGAATTGATACAGAAGATGGCAAAGAGGATCCGGCTGATTTTGCTCTCTGGAAAGCCGTCAAGCCTGATGAACCGCAGTGGGATAGTCCCTGGGGTCCAGGACGACCTGGTTGGCACATTGAATGTTCAGCGATGGCATTCAAACACTTGGGTGAGCAAATCGATATCCACGGTGGCGGTCTAGACCTGATTTTCCCACATCATGAGAATGAGATTGCTCAGAGCGAGTCCGCGTCCGGTGCGGTGCCTTTTTCAAAAATATGGATGCACAACGGTTTGTTGCGAACGTCTGGCGCGACAATGAGTAAGTCGCTTGGAAATGCTTTCAACGTCAATTCTGCTCTTGAAGAATATAGCTCAGATGCAATTCGACTTTGGATACTGCAGACTCATTATCGTACTAATCCACTCCTTGATAAAAAACTTATTGAGACGGCGGAAAGATCTATGCGGCGAATTCGTCAAACGGTTGATATCAAGGACGGTGAGTCTGAGGATTCCGTGGATTCTAGATCGCACGAACAGCGTTTTATTGAAGCCATGGATGATGATTTGAACACACCGAAAGCTCTTGCTTCTGTGTTTGACTTATGCCGTGAAATAAATCGTGGGCGCGACAATCAAATGAATGTCTCTGATGCAATTGAAACGGTGCGTAGGCTTACCGGTGTGTTGGGGCTGAGTTTGGGAACTCCCCCTAAAAAAGCTGGATTAAGTGATAAAGAGATTCAGTTGTTGGTACAAGCACGGAAAGATGCGCGAGCCGATAAACGCTGGGATGAAGCCGATAATGTGCGGGATCAACTGGCAGCAGCAGGGATCTCCATCTCTGATACTGGTGAAGATACTGTCTGGTCTCGAGATTAGGCGCTTTTTGTTGAAAAAATTCTCAAGTAGATGAGATGCAACTGATTAAGCCATCGGGTTCAATGTGATTAGTCCATTAGACCCGTCAACTTTGATGATTTGACCGTCCGCTATTGCCTCTGTACCTTCCTTTGTTTTAATAACACAAGGTATGCCGTATTCTCTGCAAATTAGCGATGCGTGTTGAAAGTTGTCCCCTCCATCCAATACCAGAGCCCCTATTAAAGGGAAGATAGGTACCCAGTCGGGTCCCGTGTTCTCAGTGATCAATATGTCCCCTTTTTTTACGCTTGGTGGCTTAGATGTCCTGGTAATAACTACTCTCGCTCTGCCGGTAAATGAACCAGATGATGAAGGCTCGCCATGAAGTGTTTGACCGTCACTACTCAATCCTAGGGACTCTTTTTCAACCTGCCTTGGATCATCTTTTTTATTTGGTTTGGTGCCTAGGAATTCTGGTGGAGATAAGCTTGAATTTTTTTTAAATGTCTCTTTGGCCGCGATGACTATGGATTTTAGGGACGTGTAATCCTGAGAATCGGCGGCTTGGTCCAATTCAGCTAGTCTCAAGTAGAAGATGTCGTTTACGTCATCTATCCATTTTTGGTCTTTTAACGCTACACCGATCCGATTGATCGATTCGCGGTATTCGCCAAATGTCCTTTGTTCTATGAGGTAATTGTGATCTTCCATCATTTTTACGTAATAGTTTGCCTTGAACAGTTCTGCTATGAATGCTTTTCGTAGGTTCTCTTTGCTGCCGATCTTAGCGTGAACTGATTCGATTGCCCTCTTGCGTTTGCGCTTTAGATTCCTCAGTGACCTCAAGTGTTTGTCAAGGTCCTGACGTACGAATGAGCCGATAATATCTAATGGGATCTCTGGTTTCATGTTCCATGTCGGGTCCGTAGGTTTCCATGCTGTACCGTAACCTATACCGTTTCGACATCCCCAGATTTTCATCATCGCTCGGAATCTGATCCGGAACTTGGTTAGTGACGACCTGGTGCCGTTCCCGTGTGCAAATAACGCATCGTAGTCACGATTCTCAAATATCTTGATCAACCATTGATCCGATTTGACTAATTTGGCCAAGCTCATAAGTCTTCGAGTAAGTCGCGCCGTCATATGATCGATTGCCATTGTGAGGCATGATGCATCCATTACAGGGCGACCAGTTATTTCGGCGAATAATTTTTCTAGGCCACCTTTTTCCCTGAATCCTCCCCAACTTTGCCAGTGGAGATTTGATTGATGCTCAGCTGCAGCTAATGTGGTGGCTTTAAGGTTAGCGATGTGCTCAATTAGGGTGGCATCATCTTTGGGACGAATACGATCTAGCTCTTCGAGGTTTACCACTAACTGAGGCTCGACCTCGGCGTAGTAAAGTGTTGTGCCCTTTTCCAGAAACTGGTTGCCTTTGTCGTGGTGTTTCTGGAGGAGAGATTCTAATGCTTCCGAGTCGTAGTCTGGCTCAGCGGTGAATATATATCCATTAACAATCTTTTTTAAATTCCGTCTACCCATGTACTGTCCGACTGTTGCCACAGAACGTTTTTCTGCTTCTGCTGAAGCTAGGACATAGTCGATGTGCAGTGGTAGAGCCGGTTCAGTTCCTCGTAGGGTCCAGTGGCGCTTTCGTTCAACCGAATCTGCCCATCTAACGGGGAAGTCGAATTTTTTATTGCCCCCTGCCGTTATGGGGCGTGACTGCAGTATGTGGATAGTGTCTGCTTTTACGGCAAATTCGATATCCCTGTCGCTGCCTGTGGCAACCTTGATTTCCAAAGCGGTTGTGGCTAATGCCTTTAGCGTTGAGTCTGTAACGGATGGAGAACCACGTTTTTCGCTTGGAACTCTCACCCGCTTGAGAGTTCCAGCGGTGCGTGACATGAACATCCATTCCTTGTCGATCACGTTTCGTTTGATAATTTTCATCGAACGTGCCTCAAGAACGAAAGAATCAGCCTCGGCCTCACCCGATACCACACCCTCGCCAAGACCTAACGCTACATTTATGAGAACATGATCGCTTCCATCCCTTGGGTCACGAGTGAACATGACTCCTGCGGCTTCAGCGTCAATCAAGTCCATTACCAGTACTGCCATTGAACCGCTTTGGTGGGCAATTCCTTTTTGCTGACGATAGGAAATAGCCCGTCCTGCGTAATAAGAGGTCCATACATCTCGGATCCGTCTTAGAACGGATTCCAGTGTGGTAGCGTCGAGAAACGAATCGTATATACCAGCAAACGAGGCGTCCTCTAAGTCTTCTGTAGTCGCCGAAGATCGTACTGCTAGCGTGCTTTTCGTCGATATTAATCGTGACTTAACACTTTCGGTCAGTCCGACGGGTAATTCTTGTGACGCTAGGATTTCGGAGATAGATTCGGCAGCTTCGCAGGCTGAAGAAACGCTATCTGTTTCGACCTTTTTGAGAATGGTCGTTATTTCACCCGTTACCGGACGTATGAAATCATCAAAAACACTTGTCTTAATAGTGAAGCATGACGGGACTTTTATTTTATGCCTGAACAGTTCGGCAACCGCGGCCGCCTTGCTGCCGACCACTGATGGGTCGAGTGATTCGTCCGTGTTGATTTCCACTACGAATTTTGAGATATCGACTGACCGCATAGTGGTAGAACTCACAACATATTCGAATTCGAAGTTAGTTGAGTAGGTCGAGTGTGAAAAGAGCTGGATCTAAAAATATTGGAATGAATAAAACTAGAGTTAGCCTGACTTAGCTGAATCTTACATTGGCGATTGCAACACCGACGAAGATTACTGCGAGCACAATGGTTATACGGAACAAAAGCTGCTCAACACCACGACGTGAACGGAAGGTGCTTGATGCTTCTCCGAAAAGAGATGAGCCAGAACCGCGAGCCTGTAGAAGAAGCACAATGATCAGAGTGATTGCAACGATTATCAGTATTATGCTAAAAACGGTTTCCATAAAATTTCCTATGCGCCATAGTAAGTCACTAAATTATTCGATGTGATGTACGGCTACATGCAACAGCTAACCATATTAAGGCCACACCAACAATCCCGCTATAGTGAAGCACACATCAATGAGCGAATCATGATTCTAGGTGTTGTACGTTTGGTTGCATGGTAAGACTATTTATCCGACAGTTGTTGTTTGATCATTTGAGTGGCCTGTACCGCATCAGCTTGACCACGCGTGGCTTTCATGACTTGGCCAATTAGGAACTTCAGAGACGCCTCTGTTCCACCTAGATAGTCATTTACTGCCTTTTGATTGTTGGCGATGACTTCATCGATCACCGGGCCAAGCGAGTCTGCACCGGATACCATTCCAAGTCCAAGTAGTTCGATCACTTCTTCAGGTGCTGCGCCTTTGGTATACATTGCTTCAAACACTTGCTTTGCAGCGTTGTTGTTTAATTCTCTTTTGCGAAATTTTTCTACAAGTGTTGCTAGTGATGCAGGGGTTACTTTGGTGTCTGTCATATTGGTAATTTCATCATTGTTCATCAGGCGCGCCATTTCGCCGTTCAGCCAGTTTGAGACCTCTTTAGCAAACTCGTGTTTCACCTTGTCTGAAGATCCCGAGACATTTCTACATACTGATTCGAAATAGTCGGCTGTCGAGCGCAGGATGGTTAGTAGGTTGGCATCGTATTCGCTGAGGCCCCATTCGCTAATAAACCTATTTTTTCTTTGGATTGGCAATTCGGGCATCTTAGCTTCTGTGCTCGAGATCCATTCTTCATCTATGACCAGCGGAGGGATATCTGGTTCAGGGAAATAGCGATAGTCATTAGCCTCTTCTTTGCTACGTTGAGAAACGGTTATTCCTTTACCGTCGTCCCAACCGCGGGTTTCTTGGACAATTCTCTCGCCGGCTTCTACCGCTGCTACCTGACGTTCGATTTCGTATTCAACCGCACGTACAACCGCTCGCACGCGATTCATGTTTTTTACTTCAACTTTAGTTGTGAGACTTGTTGATCCGGCGGGTCGGACACTGATGTTGGCGTCGCATCTGAAAGACCCTTCCTCCATATTGGCAGTGCCTACGCCCAAATATCGTACGATGTGCTGCAGGCTATTAATATATGACTCGACCTGCTCAGGGGTGTGCATATCTGGTTCGGTCACTACCTCCATTAATGGTGTCCCGGCACGGTTTATGTCTAAAAGAGAGTGAACTGTTCCTCCATTTGGACCTTCGACGTGGATGAGTCTTGCAACGTCTTCTTCCATGTGGACCCGGTTGATCCTAACGCGGACTGGTGGATCGATTGGCAGATCGAGGTAGCCTTCGTAACATATTGGCTCGTCCATCTGGGTTATTTGGTAACCCTTCATCAAATCCGGGTAGGTGTAGTTCTTGCGGTCGAACTTCGTTACCCTGGCGATGTTGCAGTTGATGGCCATACCGATCATCATTGCGTATTCAACAGCTGTTTTGTTTACGACTGGGAGCGTCCCAGGCAACGCCATACTTACTTCATCAACCACCGTGTTTGGTTCTGCGGTTTGGTATTCGGCACTTGACGTGCCGAACATTTTGCTGCGCGTCTTCAGCTGGACATGAGTTTCTAGGCCAATTACAGCTTCGTACTTCACAATTTCCCTTTCGGTTTAGTAGACCACTTTCATGCGGTTTAGCAGACCACTTTCATGATCCCATAACTGAATATAGCATCGGGTCAGTAGCTGTCTATTGGCATTGAGGGTTTTGAGCGTAAATATCGAGTTATGATCCTAATTTTACTCATCTGAAATCATTGTATTTAGTTATCGTGGGTACGACGATTATTTTTTGCAGGCAAGGGTGCAGCTTTTTGCAATTACACCAGTTTTGTTTCTTAGTTACGAAATTCGTTGACTACGAGATCAAGTGGATTTAAAATAAAACCTGACTCTTTTAGTACGGAATAAAATATCGTTCTCAAACGTAAACATTAGTGATTTATTACCGTTTAATACGGGCATTTCCCCCCAGTGGAGTAACTTATTGACGAATCAGAAAACGATTTCACGCGAGACGGACTTGTCGGGTCAGGAATATCAGTGGGGATTTGTCACTGATGTGGAAACAGACTTGGCTCCCAAGGGTCTTAGCGAAGATATTGTCCGTTTGATCTCATCTAAGAAAGATGAGCCCGCATGGTTGCTTGAGTGGCGTTTGAAGGCATACCGCCATTGGGTTCAACTGAGCGATAGCGAAGGTGAACCGGACTGGGCCATGATCGATTACCCAAGCATCGATTATCAGGATATCTATTACTACGCTGCTCCAAAAGCTGCCACAGAAGCTCCTAAAAGCCTTGATGATGTTGATCCAGAGATGCTCGCTACTTTTGAGAAGTTGGGCATTCCTTTACAAGAACGGGCCAAACTGGCTGGTGTTGCTGTGGACGCTGTGTTTGATTCTGTGTCGGTTGCGACAACAATGGAAGAGCAGTTGGGGGAATTAGGGATTATTTTTTGTTCCTTCAGCGAGGCTGTGAAAAAGTATCCGGAACTCGTTAAGAAATATCTTGGATCCGTGGTGCCTTACACAGATAATTTCTTCGCAACTCTCAATGCTGCGGTGTTTAGCGATGGGTCTTTTGCGTACATACCGCCTGGTGTCAGGTGTCCTATTGAGTTAATGACTTATTTCCGGATAAACACCGAGGGTTCAGGTCAGTTTGAGCGTACGTTGATTGTTGCAGACAAGGGCGCGTATGTGTCGTATTTAGAAGGCTGCACGGCGCCATTTCGCAAATCACACCAACTTCACGCTGCCACTGTAGAACTGGTTGCCTTGGATGATGCTGAAATTAAGTACTCGACCATACAGAATTGGTTCCCGGGGACCCCTGAAGGTGAGGGCGGAGTTTATAACTTTGTTACGAAGCGGGGTCGTGCAGATAAGAATTCCAAGATTTCATGGACACAAGTCGAAACTGGCTCGGCCATCACGTGGAAGTACCCAAGTGTCATATTACGCGGCGACAACTCAGTAGGTGAATTTTTCTCAGTTGCATTGGCAAACAACCATCAACAGGCTGACACTGGCACAAAGATGATTCACATAGGGAAAAATACCAAGTCAACGATCGTATCGAAGGGTATTTCAGCTGGCCAGGGCAACAATACTTATCGAGGCCAGGTGCAGATTATGCCCGGTGCCGAGAATGCGGTGAACCATACGCAGTGTGACTCTCTTCTCGTTGGAGATCAGTGCGGTGCTCACACGGTTCCTTATATTGAGGTTCGGAATCCCACGGCGCGACTTGAACACGAGGCGTCAACTTCGAAGGTCAGTGACGATCAGCTTTTTTATCTGATGGCACGTGGCCTTTCAGAAGAGGAAGCGCATCACATGATTATTACCGGCTGGAGCCGGGACGTGATTCGGGAACTTCCTTTTGAATTCGCTCTTGAGGCAGGACAACTCCTGAAAGTGTCACTTGAAGGGGCTGTCGGTTAGCCTTTTGTGTTGTTATCTCGAAATTAAATCCACTGATCACCTGGAATACTAGATAAATGCTTGAAATACAAAACCTCCACGCGTCTGTTCTGGATATCGAAAATTCTGAAATTCTCAAAGGGGTAGACCTAAAAGTAAACAAGGGCGAGGTTCACGCGATCATGGGTCCTAATGGATCTGGTAAAAGTACCTTAGCTAATGTCTTAATGGGTCGGCCTGATTATGAAATCACAGATGGTGACATCCTTGTCGATGGAGAATCTATAGCCGAACTTCGCCCTGATCAGAGAGCTCATTTGGGATTGTTTTTGGCTTTTCAGTATCCAGCTGAAATTCCTGGAGTAAGACCCTGGCAATTTCTAAAGGCAGCTCACGATGCCAAGGCAGAGGCGCGTGGTGAAGAAAAGATGTCGGTACGTAATTTCACAAAGCTTTTCGATGAAAAAGTCGAGGCTGTTGGCATCAATCCTGATCTCGTGAAACGTTCCCTCAACGAGGGTTTTTCAGGAGGAGAAAAGAAGCGGAATGAAATGCTTCAACTCGAGGTGCTACAACCTAGTATGGCCATATTGGATGAGACAGATTCCGGTCTGGACGTTGACGCTTTACGCATAGTTGCTGAGGGGGTTAACTCGATGCGGTCCCCTGAGCGGTCTTTTATCGTAGTTACTCATTACCAGAGACTACTCAACTACATTACTCCAGACATAGTTCACATTTTGGTGGATGGAAAGATTGTGCAAACTGGAGGGCCTGAATTGGCCCTTGTGGTGGAGAAAGACGGTTATCGAGAATATTTACCAGCTGCTGGAGCAACTGGCTGATCATGACACTAGCTACTTCGCCGGCCGCAGTCGAAAAATTTTCATCAGCTTATGCCAATGCTGACCAGGCAAAGTCACCAGCGTGGCTGTCGGATACCCGCAAAAAGGCCTGGTCCATTTTTAGTGAGTTGGGCATTCCCGTTAAGCGACGTGGAAACGAGCTGTGGAAATACACGAATCTCGCTCCAGTTGCTGAATCTAATTTTGAGTACGACGTATCGGGATCGGTATCGATTGACCAGGTGCGATCGACTTCCCCATGGGATTACACCTGGAACATCGCTGTGGTTGTCGACGGTAGATTCAACGCTGATCTTTCTAACTTGACTGAAGATGTTGGTGTCAGTGTCGGGAGCCTTTCGGACGCGTTCTCTTCTGGTAGCGGTGATATAGAGTCGCAGTTTGCCAGTCTGGCAGGTCGGGAAGAGTATGCATTCACGGCTTTGAACACAGCATTCGCGAGTGACGGAGCTTACGTTGCGGTTGCTCCCGGTGTAAACCTGGTAAATCCAGTGCAGGTGATATTTGTTACCTCAGATTCTGTGAAAAGCAGGGCATCGTTTCCGAGACTCTTGGTTGATGTTGGTTCCGATAGTTCTATTACGCTGATTGAGACTTACGTTAATCTGTCCCAGTCGAGGCAATTATCGGTTCCTGTAACTGAGATTTTTGCCGCTAGGGATGCGGCGGTTAGACACTATCGGATACAGATGGAAAATGAGAATTCTTTTCATCTAGCTACAACTCGTGTAGCTCAAATGGAGGATTCTGAGTTTACTTCTACCAGTTTTGCTGTGGGTTCGTCGATCGCACGTAACGACATTCACACATCTCTTGATGCCCCAGGTGCTGTTTGCACGCTGCATGGACTTTATATGACCAGTGGTCAGCAACAGCAAGATCAGGAGATAAGCACAACTCACGCCAAGCCAAGTTGTACATCTGATCAATTCTATAAGGGGATACTTTCGGGCAATTCTCGCGCGGCGTTTAGCGGCAAAGTTGTCGTAAAACGTGATGCACAGAAATCTGATGCTACTCAGAAAGATCTTAACCTTTTGCTATCTCGTGGGGCTCGTATTGATGCTAAGCCATCTTTGGAAATTTATGCTGACGATGTGGTTGCAGCACATGGAGCTACAGCCGGACATGTAGACAGTGACACGCTTTTCTATCTGCAATCCAGAGGTGTCGATGAAGAAGCCGCTAAGGCTATATTGATACGGGGGTTTGCCGAGGAGATGATAGACGAGTTCGAACCCGAGTCATTGAACACTTTTGTAGAACGGGTTGCAAGCGAACGTATCCCTGTGCTTTTAGCTGAGTCAGACACGATAGGTACTACATGAACGGCAGTGAGAATCTGATCCATACTTTTGATGTGGAAGATGTCCGAGCGGATTTTCCGATCTTGAATCGAAAGATCAACGGCATGAACCTCGTTTATCTAGATAATGCTGCTACCACCCAGAAGCCTCGGCATGTTATCGATGCACTCACACGATATTACGAAGAGACGAATGCTAATGTACACCGTGGAGTCCATACCCTTTCGGTCGAGGCCACCGACGCTTATGAATTAGCACGGGAAAAGGTTGGCGGGTTTATAAACGCGCCAAGACCCGAAACTGTGATATGGACCCGTAATACTAGCGAGTCTTTAAACCTTGTCGCCGCAACCTGGGCAGAGGAGCATGTGGCTAAGGGTGACAACATTGTGATCACCGCGATGGAGCATCATTCAAACATCGTGCCCTGGCAGCAGTTGGCGATGAAAAAGCAGGCCGAGTTAAGGTATATCGCTGCTGGCAAAGACGGGCTTTTGGAAATGTCCAATATCTCCAAGATTATCGACTCGAGTACTAAAATTGTCTCGGCGACTCATGTTTCCAATGTGCTGGGTACGGTAAATCCTGTGGATGAACTTACTCGCAGGGCGCACGAGGTGGGAGCGGTCATGCTCGTGGATGCTGCACAGAGCGTTCCTCACATGCCCGTTGATGTGCAGGCGATGGACGTCGACTTTCTGTGTTTTTCTGCACACAAAATGCTGGGTCCGACCGGTATAGGTGTTCTATACGGAAAATATGATCTTTTGAACGATATGTCGCCGTTCATGTTCGGTGGTGACATGATTTTGGAAGTTACATATGAAGATGCCAAGTGGAATGATCTCCCCTACAAATTCGAAGCTGGCACACCTAACATCGCTGATGCTATTGCTACTGGCGCTGCTGTTGATTATCTGAACAATCTGGGGATGGAAAATGTTTGGCGGCACGAGCAGGAATTAACTGCTTATGCCCTGGAGCAGATGTCTTCACTTGCCGGTCTGAAAATCATTGGGCCAAAAGACCCTACACTCCGGGGCGGTGTGATTTCCTTCATGCATGATTCGATCCACCCACATGATCTGGGCACGGGGTTGGATCAGCTGGGAATAGCGATTCGCACCGGGCACCATTGTGCTATGCCGCTTGTCCGCAGTTATGATGTGGTAGCAGCAGCTCGGGCGAGCTTTTATATCTACAATACCAAGCGTGAGATTGATGAACTGGTGAACGGAATCAGTGAAACAGCGGGGTATTTCGCGTCATGATGGGTGGCACATCAGGTCTTGGTGACCTCGACGAACTGTACGAGGCGATCATACTCGATCATTACCGTAGTCCGCGCAATTCTGCACCTGTTGATGACCCTGACGTTGATCTTGAAGTGAACAATCCGTTTTGTGGTGACGAATTCCATATTCAACTTAAAGTCTCTGATGGGTCAGTTTCGCAGGTCGGAATCAATGGTCGTGGCTGTGCGATTAGCCAGGCGTCTGCATCTCTGCTCGCAGAACTGGTCGAAGGTAAGTCATATGCGGAGGTTAAAGCAGCGGTTGATTCCGTGCGCCGACTATTAAAGGGTGAAGAAGTCACCGAAGAAGAGCAGGATCTCCTCGGTGACATCGAGGCACTGGGTGGCGTGCGTAAATTCCCTGTTCGTATCAAGTGCGCTCTGCTGAGTTGGGTAGGTCTGGACGACGCCTTGACTGATCACCTTAAAAAGTAGTTCATGATGATCGTCAATGACGATTAGCTCTCAGTTTGCGATAACCAGACCTGTGTGAGGAAATGGCTGTCTCCGCGTGGTGTCATCGGATTAAAGTTTTCAACATAATCCCACCACATCCAATACGTGCTTCTTTTCTTGATGATGAACCTGTGAGAACCGCCAAGGATTTTCTGTTGTATTTCGAGTAGAATTTGTGCTCTTTTATCTGGGCGGTACTCCTCAGCCTGGGCCGTAATAAGCCGGTCTATCTCTGGGTTCGAGTATCCCGTCGTATTCCATGGGCCATCCGAGTGATGAATGGCAAACAGGTATCCGGTTGTGCTTGAAATTGGAAGGGGAGCGCCGACAAATATATCGTAATTTCCATTTACCCATACTTCGTCCCCGAAAGTTCTCGTGGAGACTCGTTCTAATTTCGTTTGGATACCAGCTGATGTAAGCTCTTCGACCATGTGTTGGGCCATATCGATATATTCTGACCCGTATTCGCCCACTTTGATCGTTAGGCCTTCTGGGGGTACACCTTCGGTGGAGGACAGGATGGTACTAGCTTGTTTCGGATCATTGAATCGATTCCCTAAGTCTGTGGTTGATAGTTGCCAATCTGGGTTCAAAAGAGGCAGACCGAGAGAAATCGACGGGTAATCCTCATTTTCTGTTGCATCTTCCTGCATCAGATCTGCGATAAGCGGGTCCCACGCCAGCATCATGGCTTTGCGAACGTCCTGCCTGTCGATAGGTGTGCGCGCTGTGTTCATGGCTATCTCAATACCTGCGGCAGAATTTGATATTCCTATCCACTCTATTTCTTCGAATTTTTCTGTTGCATCGGAGATTAAACTCCAATCCGCTTGCGCAACATCTAGTATTTTCGAACGCATACCAGCCACACGGGTTCCCTGGCCTGGCATAACTTGAATATCGAGTCCGTCCAGGTAGGGTATATCTCCGTAATAGCTTGGATTGACAATTAATCGTGTCATGTCGGCTTGGGATTCAGTGGTGATCCATGGTCCTGAGCCGATTGTTGGTCCACGGCGTAGGTCTCCGTTCGCTTTAACTACCTCGGGGGCTACGATCCGGGAGTGAGAGTCGGCGAGTTTTTCCAATATCTCAGAATCGGGTGTCAGGAGACGGATAACTATGTCGCTGTCGCCGATCGCAGTGAAATCAGCCACGCTCGATAGCAGAGACGCGTTTGGATACTCGTTAGTAGCCTGTCGTTTAAGACTGAATACGATGTCCTGAGCAGTAACGGTGCGTCCATTGAGCGGTGGTATGTCCTGCCAATTGATGTCTCCTCGAAGTTTGATATTCAAGGTGATTGGAGTCGATAGTGTCCATGATGAGCATAGATCACAAACAACAACAGGACCGCCATTATTTAGGTCAAACTTGAACAGCCGTGAATAGGACTGGCCTGTCCCCCATGTAAGCAGACCGGACGAAACGGTTAGGTGCGGATCTGTATGAGGCGGTCCTTCAGGTACGGCAAACCTTAATGTTCCACCTCGATCTAGGTTTTCGGGAGGACGTATCGTAGGCTTCGGTGCGGCAGACGTGATGGTAGCGAAATGCGTAGCTGTTGGACCAGAAGTAAGTTTTGACTTGGCAGTTGAGGTTGGTTGTGCTGGCTGTATAGTGGCGGTCGCATCAGGCTGTTGCGCTGTTTCGACAACGGTAGGTGCGGGTGATGGATCAGATGTTTTATTTGTGCATTGCGTTAGAACCAACGCTGCACAAATTAGAACTGTAAATGACAGAAAGTTACTGAACGGCACAAATTTTAACTTGTACAGTTTCAGTGACCGTTGAGGAGATGGTCTATGTTGACCTGTTGGATACATTGTCAATAAAGGATAACTACAGTCCAGCGTAGATGGATGATAGCGGCAAGTCCGTGTTTTGCCCCTGTTACGAACTGAAGTTATTTATGTAGTCGGGTTAGAATCTCCTGAACAGGCATCCGGACACGAATCCACAGGAAGTAAGAATGACCAAACTCAATATCATGGCGTCACGACATTCGGCTTTTTACAGTCCGATGATTTGCACTATAGCGGGAGGATTCCTGGAAAAAGAGGGCCTTTCCGGTGAATATCATGTTGTTGAGGCTGGCAGCACCAGCGGAGGGGCGGTGGCAGAGGGCCGTATGGACGTCGCCCAGGCCGCGGTCTCTGCAAGTTGGAGTCCACTCGATAAGGGTACGAGACCCGCGTTCGCTCATTTTGCGCAGATCAACAGGTACGACGGTTTCTTTATTGCAGCCCGTGAACCTGATACGGATTTTTCATGGAACAAGCTTTTGAACGGTAAGTTCCTGTACGTGCATGGTGGGCAGCCTGAGGCTATGCTCCGGTATGGCGCGTTTAAGCAGGGTCTTGACCTATCGGACGTAGACGATATTCCATCTTCCGGGGGATCCGAAATGATGGATCAATGGGGTAATGGTGAAGGAGACTATTTCCATGAGCAGGGTGCATTTCCTCAGCAGCTCGAGCATGACGGAAAGGGTCACATTGTTGGATCGGTCGGTGAAGCTGTAGGTCCTGTGGCTTTTTCAAGCCTAGTAGGGCGCTGGGATTGGCTGGAGACTGATGATGCTAGGCGTTTTGCCGCGGCGTACAAACAGTCACGGGAATGGGTTAACACTGCTGATCCTGTGGAGATTGCCAGGGCCGAGGCTGATTTTTTCCCGGATATGGCAGAGAGTGCGATTGCATCTGCTGTTGGTTTTTATCAAAGTCTTGGTACTTGGTCAGGTGGTATTGCTATAGAGGAAGAGCTTTACGAGGCTGCCCTTGACGTGTTCGAGCATTCAAACCTTGTTGGTTCCCGCCATCCATATGGCGATGTGGTGGTTCCGCCGCCTGGTATTTAAGCGGTTCTATCGATTGGATGAGTGGTTGGTCCAAATCAACTGGCTGCGCGTACCACGGCGTCGAAAGTGGCTTCAGCTATCAATATTTCCTGAGGTGATTATGTCGCACTACGATCAACATATATCGTTTTTGTTTGAGTGAAGAATTCGATTGCTGCCTTGCCTTGTTCACGGTTCCCAGAGGAACTTGACTTCATCCCACCAAATGGCACCTGAGGTTCAACACCAGCGGTTTCACCGTTGATCTTGACAATGCCAGCTTCTATGCGGTCTGCAAAGTCGAGCACTGAGTTCAGGTTACGGGTGAATATTCCTGCGCTCAGCCCGTATTCGACTGAATTAGCGATCTCCAGTGCGTCCTCTGCATCGGAAGAAGGAATTATTGATAGAACCGGACCGAAGATTTCCTCGCAGGCTATAAATGAGTCCGCGGCGACTTTTGTCATTACTGTAGGTTCTACGAACGTACCATTGTCGAATGGAGATCCTGTTGGAACTCCACCTCCTGTCAAAACGTTCCCGCCGTCTTTAACACCGCGCTCCACCATCGCTTTTATGTTGTCTTTTGAGGCTTTATCGATAACCGGGACGACTATTGAGTCTGGGTCTGATCCCGGTCCAATTTTTAGCGCTTTGGTTTTTTCCACAACGAGGCTTGTGAATTCTTCCATCACGTTTCCAACTACGATAGCCCGAGAAGTTGCCGTACATTTTTGGCCTGAGTATTTCATCGCTCCGGAAACAGTAATCTCAGCAGCCTGTTCTAAGTCTGCATCTGGGAGGACGATTATGGGGTTTTTCCCGCCCATTTCGAGTTGATACCGGTTTCCACGCTTGGCGGATTCAGCTGCTATCTGCATGCCAATTTTGGTTGAGCCAGTAAACGAAACGGCACTGACATTTCGATTGGTAATCAATTCGTCACCTATCGCTCCACCTGACCCAGTGATCAGGTTGAATACTCCAGAAGGTAGGTCGACGGACTCCCACATACGTGCGATCAAGGTTGCCACGTGTGGGGTTGCTGAGGCGGGCTTTAGGACTATCGTGTTCCCATAAACGAGTGCTGGTGCCATTTTCCAAATAGGTATGGCAAGGGGAAAGTTCCATGGCGTTATAAGACTTATGACGCCCAAGGGCATGCGATCAGTGTAAAGAAGAATATTTGGGTTTACTGATGGGACCACAGTGCCCACTGGATTTGAGCCTTCGACTCCGTAATATTGGAGCAATGCAACAGCCCGACCAACTTCACCGCGCGATTCAAGGATCGCTTTACCGGATTCTCTGGTTATTGCCTGAGCGTATTCCTCGAGATTTGCCTCAAGGTATGTAGCCGCTTTTAGTAAATATCCACCACGCGCAAGTGAGGAGGTCTGTCGCCAGCTCTCTTTGACGTTGGAGGCTGCTGAAATAGCCGAGTGCGCATCGATCGGTTCGGACGCTTGGAACTCGCCAATCACATCCAAGTGGTCTGCTGGATTTTTGCTGATTGTAAATTTGCTGGATGCTGAATCAACCCAAGCACCGTCAATATAGTTTTGATACCGCTCGGCCATAATGTTTCCTCCGGGATTTCTATAGGTTGAACACTTCCGAATCCTCGACTCGGCCTCGGCGAGTGATGTGATCAGCCAGAGATTGCCCAATGCTGGCATTAGAGATCATCAGTGTCAACGATCAGTTTACGATTGTCAGGAAAACCTTCTTGTAATTCTGTTTAATATTTATCGTACTTGTGGCTGAAATTTTTTCATGATTTGCATCAGCGGTATGCCTGTACTTGTTCTATAAATGCTTCGCCATATTTTTTAATCCACAATGGCCATGCAACTCCTACGCATCTCACGCCCATGGATAGGAATGATTCCACGTTATCGTCATTAACCAGTGTCCCTGCTATACCTCCTCCATTGATAATCAGGTCAATCGCTCGCTTAATAGCGTCTTGGACCTCTGGGTGGTCCGGGTTGCCTACGTGGCCCATGGACGCGGCCATGTCTGACGGTGCTACATAAAAGATATCGATCCCTTCGACTTTAGTGAGTTCAGGGAGATTTTCTATTGCTTCAAAATCTTCAATTAGTGGGATGCACTGGGCTTGCTCATTTGCATGTAGAAAATAGTCATCCACTCCATAAGCACGCCGGCTTCCCGCAACTCCACGAATACCGCTAGGAGGATATTTGCATGCACTGGCAGCTAGCTTGGCATCTTCCAAAGTGATTACGTGGGGGACCATCACAGTACTGGCTCCCTGGTCGAGAGCTCTCAATATTTGTGCTTCATCCAGTTTATTTACTCGAACTAAGCTAGACATCCCCCACAATTCACATGCGCGAGTTATGTCGGCCAACTCAGACCATGAAACACTGCCATGCTCGAAATCGATAAAAGCAGCATCGAATCCAACGTGCCCGAGAAAGTCGCATATTTCTGCGTTGTTCAGGCCATTCGCAATGACACCTATACCGCCTTTCTCGATCTTATTTTTGAGCTGGTTGGGGTTATATTCTCGTTCGCGCGCCATATGAGTTTCCTTGTGAAGGTTGTAGCACTTATATAAATGCCTGTGTTGATATCGTATTGTTTAGATGAAACGTACACTGGTTTGTTACAAATTGCTTGTGATTTTTATGCGATATTTTGGCAAGGAGACGTATTGAGATTGTTCGGGTAAAAAATGTCGAGATTCTCTAGAGCGAAAAAAGTTCATGGTCAGACGGTAGAAGGCAGGCGTGCTGTTCTTGAATCGCTGCGCGTAAAACGTGATATCGAACGTTTGATCATGCTTGAAGATTCTGAATTGGGGCCACAGCTTCGTGAGATAGTTTTTTTAGCCACTGAAGCGGGCATTCGTATAGATGCTGTTTCCAGACGGGAACTCGAATCTCAATCCCAGACGAAAAAACATCAGGGTGTTATAGCAGTCGTACCAGATCCCAGATATCACCAACCTGATGATTTATTATCTGCGGCTGGGCTCAATGGTGAACATCCCTTGTTGGTGATGCTCGACGGGATTCAGGATCCCCATAATTTGGGAGCGATCGCTCGTACTGCTGAAGCTGCTGGTGTACATGGTTTGATAATTGCCGAGCGAAGGGCGGTCGGTGTTACGCCTGGTGCTATGCGAGCTTCGGCAGGTGCGTTGGAACACATCAAGGTCTCCAGAGTGGGTAACCTCAATCGGACGGTTGAGAAGCTTAAAGAAAATGGCTTAACTATTGTCGGTCTCGATGCCGCAGGCGATTCGGAGTATACCCAGATTGATTTTACAGGTCCCGTTTTGGTCGTTGTAGGATCTGAAGGTAAAGGCCTGTCGCGACTGATGCGTGATAATTGCGATCAGGTCGCGTCAATTCCTATGGCTGGGCAAATTTCATCGTTGAACGTTTCGGTAAGCGCCGCGATTGTTCTCTATGAAGCATTCAACCAGCGCTCTAAAGCTGGTTAGACAACTCGTTTATCGTGAAAAAACTCAGACTATCCTGTTTTGAAGTCAGGGATCACGTTTATCAACGGTTCACCTCTGGATAGCCGATCGATATTTGATGCTACGGTTTCTGCTCGGCGATTGAGCGTACCAATTGTTGCCCCCGAGTGGTGGGGTGTCATGATTATGTTTTCTAGCTCCCAGAAGGGATACTTCGAAGGTCGTGGCGAATCGTCGCTATTGATCGGGTATTCATACCACGTGTCTATTGCGGCGCCGGCAATAGAATTACTTGCAAGGGCATCGAAGAGTGCTTTTTCATTCACGATGTGGCCTCGTGCGGGATTTATTAGATAGGCGTTTGGGCGCATCAAACCTAATTCTCGTTCACCTATCAGGCTTTGTGTTGAGTCTATTAACGGTGTGGAAATCAGTACGAAGTCTGATTCGCGCAGCACCCAATCCATAGCTTCTATTCCAGAACCATACTCGACGTCATCTGCTTGCGCCTCATTTAACGTTTCTGCTCTTCGTCCTGCCGCAATCACTCTCATTTCGTACGCGTTCGCAAGACGTGCCGTGCGTTTGCCAATCGCTCCGTAACCTATGATCCCGAAAGTGCGTCCGTACAATTCTCGATATGCACCGTGGCGTCCAGGCCATTGTGACCAATCTCCATTGCGAAAAGACCTGTCACTTAGAAATAGTTCGTGATCTAACGCTAATGCTACTGCCATAACCCATTCAGCGATCGGTGCTTCATGATGGTATGCGTTGGCTACTATCACGTTTTTTGGTACGGCGTCTGGATCTATTCGATCATAGCCGGCTGCTGGAATTAAAATCGCTTTTAACGATTTTGCAGCTTTGCCCATAGCGACGTTGAAATCGGTCCCGATATAGATATCTGCATCAGCTAAAACCGATGGTTCGGGTTTATTGTTGACATATTCAGTGATGATCCAATCGACGTCAACGGTCACGGGCCATCGGTCATTTATTTGCTCTCCTAGTGGTACTGGTGAAATCACCACCTTAAGTGGTCGTGTCACATCACTTGAATTATTTGGCATAGTCCGTTCCGATCCAATAGCAATAAACGAAGCTAGGTTTGATTTTTATAATCAGACTAAGATCGGAGAGATTATCACGATAGTGGAGAAAACATTACTACTGTCAGGCATCCCCAAGTCTATAATTTATCTTCGTTTCCACATTCATATTTTGACTACTTAGAACAGTCGCGCCCATTGACAATTGAAATAACTGATCCTAACCGTAACGTGACTGGTAACTACCATTGGAAAGTGTTTTGGACCGTAGCAATAGCTTTGTTTGCGATGGTCATGGATTTTTCAATTGTTTTCCTTGCACTCTCGTCTATTGCTGATGAATTTGATGTCACTTTACGGGCGGTTACATGGGTTGCAATTGCCAGCTCTTTGACTATGAGTGCATTCATGCTTCCACTGGGACGTGTGTCGGATATCACCGGCCGTAAGCGCTTTCACATCGTGGGCATGATGCTTTTCGTAGTTGGGGCACTACTCGCATATTCCGCATCAAATCTTCAAATGCTTATCTTGGCTCGTGTGGTGATGTCGCTTGGAAGTGCAATGGGTCAGGCTGTGGTGTTCGCAATAATTGTCGGTGTTTTTCCGGGTAGCGAGCGTGGGAAAGCTCTTGGGATGATCACCACAACTGTCGCTATTGGCGCTGCTGCAGGTCCTATCGTGGCAGGCCCTGTTATCCAGGAATGGGGATGGCGATCAATATTTCTGGTAACAGCGTTGCCCACTATTGCGGGAATTGTTGCTGCGTTTGTTGTACTAGAGGACTCAAAAATCGGATCTGAAACCCGATCACTTGATGCGCGATTTGACTGGCTCGGGAGCATACTTTCAGCAGCAGCTTTATCCTTGTTGATTTTGACCATTTCGAATCCATTCGCGTTCGAATGGATTTCGCTACAAACAATCGCAGGATTTTTGGTAAGCCTGGTGTTGCTAGTGGCGCTAGTGCGATGGGAGTTGCGGACACCTGAACCCATGCTGAACCTGCGGTTTTTCAAAAATTCGACTTTTTCGTGGTCGACATCCACTAGGTTCCTAGGCTTTATCGGTGGTTCTGCAACCTTTTTTCTTATGCCCATATTTGTTCAAAGTTTTATGGGTTATGGCCAGAGATCTGCTGGGATGATTATGTTCGTAGGTGCATTAGGCATGGGGTTGGCATCACAGTTTTCTGGCCGATTGTCAGATAAATATGGATTCCGTAAATTCACGTTTATTGGTCTTGGGTTTTTGGTTATGACTAACGTATGGTTCTCATTTTTCGTTAAGGATTCGTCGCTAGTGATTGTGATGTCTGTTTTATTTCTTAATGGCCTTGGGATGGGACTTTGGATGGCCCCTAATATGAGTGCTACGCTTTCTACAGTGAGCCGTGTTGATTATGGTTCGATGAGTGCATTTCTCAATCTGGTACGGAATGTTGGCAGCGTGATTGGTCAGGCGTTGACAGCAGCCATAATCGCGGGAATCATGCTTAGTCGTGGTGCAGAGGTTCAGTTAGATCAGTTGTCTGAGTCGGATAATCCTGCTGTTACTGATGCCTTTCTCGCAGGTTGGAGTTTAACTTTCAGAGTTCTAGCTATAGTCACATTTATAGCGCTTTTGTGTGCTATTCAGACTAGAGTGTTTGTTAGTGACCGTGATGACAGTAATTAGTTCTAATAATCTTCTACCTGTAAATATGACCTAGCGGTCAATAGGAGGCAAAATGGGTCAATTAGATGGAAAAGTGGCAATTGTCACTGGGGGTGGATCGGGGATTGGTAAGGGAATTGCAAAAGCCTTCGTTGATGAGGGCTGTTCTGTAGTGATTGCGGCTCGTGATAGTCAAAGGCTCGATGATGCGGTGGATGACCTTAAGAGTTCGCCAGGAACCATTACTTCTATCCCGACCGATGTTACTGATGAAGAGCAAATGGTTAGCCTTTTTTCTAAGACTATGAACCAGTTTGGTAGGTTGGATATTCTTGTGAACAATTCTGGGGCATTCGATGGAGGCCCGGTAGAAGACCTGACTATGGAACAATGGCAAAGGGTGATGCAGGTTAATGTGACGGGCCCTTTCCTCGGGGCGCGAGAAGCCTTCAAGATTATGAAAAAACAAGGAGGTGGCAGGATTATAAATATCGGAAGTATTGCCGCACAAAAACCTCGTCATAGCTCGTCTCCCTACACGACGAGTAAACATGCAGTCTGGGGACTGACCCAGTCATTGGCATTAGAAGGCCGTGATCACGGTATTGCGGTGAGTGCGCTCCATCCCGGAAATGTGATGGTTGAACGGCGAGGAGATGGTAAATCGGCGACAGGTCGCGATGAGGGTCCGGAACCGCTTATTTCAACAGAGGATATGGGGCGCACGGCTCTTTTGATGGCTACTCTCCCTGCGGATGCGAACATGCTTGAAGCCATAGTATTGCCGGTTAATCAACAATACTTGGGACGCGGTTAATCGACAATTTGATAGTGCCAAAAGGATTAGAGATTCTAGTTATCAAGAGGTCAGATTTTCCTTCGTTGTCGTTAAGTCCCCGGGATAAAAACATTTTCACGGAGATCCATGATGCGTAATTTTCTGGCATTGGTGTTTTCAGCTGGATTAGTAGTTTTACTTTTCCTGGTCGTAACGGCTAATCACGCTCTGAATACGATTTCAGAACCAGATGTAATTATCTCCGTCTTGAATGATGCAGAGGCATATGATTACTTGTACGACGAGATTATTGGCAATTTGGTGTATGACGTTGTCGAAAAAGGAGTTGAGGTCAATTCGGGGATAGGTGAGTCATCAAGTCCTACGATTCTTGAGTTTGATGATCCTGTGACTGCCGCTGCTGCCATAACGTCATTTGTAGAAAAGTTGGTGCCGCGTGAATATCTCAGGGAGAAAATCGAGGAAGGCCTACATGGAGTTGTGCCATACGCCGCTGGCCAAACTGATGAATTCAAGATCGACTTAGAAGTTCAAGATCGCGTGCGTGAACTCCCTGATTCGGTACGGACCCTAGTTACAGAACTCCGACTGGTTCAGCAACTGACTGATGACCTGATCGTACCTCAGATGTCGGAGTTTAACTCCCAGATATCCGGTAGTGGACTCGGTATCGAATTTACGCAAAAAGAAAACGAGACAAATGCCCGTTTGATACTTCCACCGGAATGGGTTGAAGAGCAGTTATTCCACACGGTTGATGAGTTAACTACGTATTTTGTAGGAGATTCGGATGGGTTTAGCGTCCTAATAAAGCTGGAAGACCGCGTTGTAATTATTGGGGAGATTCTTAAGGACAAAATTTCCAGTGATAACACGCTCTATAAACTCGTGTTTGCGAAGGTAATCGATCCGGCTATTCAGCGAACCGTTGATCAATCGACATCTGTTGGATTCGGGGTTTCACTGACAGAGCAAGAAGTCACAGATGCGGTTGAATTAATAGCACCTCCTGAATGGGTGCGTGGCCATGGTGACGGTGTCATCGACGCGTTGGTGGACTATTTGCTTGGGGATGAGGATGATCTGAATTACTCTGTAGATATGACAGCTAGAAAAGCTGCAGCTGCTAAGGAGTTGCAGGCACTTGCACGCATAAAGTTGGTCTCAACTCTGGAGTCCACACCTGCATGTACTTCATCTGCTGCAGCATTCGCCGCAACAAAGGCCGTTGCTTCCGGTAAGGTGCCGCCTTGTTTATCAGGGGGGCCGATGATTAATCTTGCGTTAGAGGCGTTTGTACCAAAAATGGATCAACAAGTTGAGAGTTTTGTCATGAGGCAAATTCCTGGTGAAATTTCTTATTCACTGTCAGATTTTGCTGGGCAGGGTGATGGGGTCGATCAGCAGCTTAGCGACATCCGTGAAAAGGTGATTGAGGGGATAAGTTTTACTGAAAAAGATCTGATCGGACTTATTGCTGGGGGAGATGATCCAGAGGCTCTGGACGGAGCAGAAGAACAGCTTACGATACTGGCTGCGGGAGTAGTGATCACGGAGGTGGATATCGTCAAAACCCTGGGTCCTGATGAAATCCAACAAATGGATGATTTGCGTGCCCAAGCAAGGAATTGGTTGTCTTTGAAATGGTTACTTTGGTTTCTTGTTTTAATTCCCATAGGGATTATCGCTTTTACTGGAGGTAGAGGATGGCCAGGTAGATTGAGATGGGCGGGAGGCGCGGTCGTGATTTCAGCCTTAATTGTTTACCTGGGGATATCACTCATATGGTCAGTTGGGAAAAATCAATTACCGATGGAAATTCCAGTGAGTGAGGAAATGCGAGTTGATTATCCACGTTTATCTGATGAACTAGGGAGTGAATCCCCTGCGGAATTAGTTCAGTCTGCGCTAGGATCGTGGCAATCTGGATGGCGAAATCAGACGTTACCATGGATTGTCTTTGGGTTGCTTTCGTTCACAGTTGGAACTCTATGGTCTCGGGTCTATAAGGGAACGGGGCAGGTAGTGGCTGCAGGGCCCGAAGTTGATACAGTTTTTGAGCCCGAATCGGGCAATACTAATGGGTTGCCATCAGAACCTGAAACGCAATCACCAGACAGAAAAGGTGTTTAGATCAAGTCCGATGTAATCGCAGCGATCACCATTTGTGATGCTTTTTTTATCAAAAGTAGATCTAGGGTTTCAGGTGTATCGGTTGCTTGGTGGTAATGAGGGTTTCGGAAGTTCGCTGTATCACTGATCATAACGGCCGGAATATTGGCCGACCAAAAAGGTGCATGATCACTTCTCCTTGTATGTTTGATTGCTGGCATCCATCCAGGAATTTTGAGCGGTAATACAGGTAGTAAAATCTCTGGATGAGTTGCCGCATGTTCCAGATGATCTGATAGTTCTCTTTCTTTCCGTCGTGAAAGTATTAACAAAGAATTCCCCGCAAAACCTTGATCTTTCAGAGACCTGTACGCGTCAGGAAATAAAAATCTAAACACGCGAGGTAATCGTTGCTTTATAGTTTGTGAGCTGAAACCGATAGATTCGAAAATAATTGCCGATGATGGGAATTTTTCCATTGGTAAATTAGATACGAAATGTGTCGAGCCGTGCAACCCACCCGAATGTGGTTGTGCCTCTTCCGCGTCAAATGCTACAAACGTAATCTGCGTGAAGATTTTGGATTCTTTAAGTACTCTTGCGCATTCAAGTAACGCTGCTATGCCGCTAGCGTTGTCATCCGCCCCGGGTGAGCCTGACACTGTGTCGTAATGGGCGCCAATGATTATGTTTTTTGTTGTAGAAACGCTCGCAGAATTATGTAATGTGCCAATAACGTTCGTTCCCTTACGTTCTGGCTTTTGTCCAGGGATATTAAAAACTTGTCGGTTCACATCCAGTCCTATTTGATCGAACTCGGAGCTAATCCATCTTGAAACTGCAGCATGTCGATGTGGATTATCAACACCATTTCTTGGCGATGAAGCCAGGTGTTCAATGATTCTTTGTATTCGCAGTTCGGATACTGAAGGCTTGCTCATGTAAGTTAGGTGGAAGCTAGTGGGTGTTAATACTCATCAAAACTATGTTCACAGGGTGGTCAGTAGCGCGTATACTCCGCCCGCCGACGTATTAAATGTTGTTAGATAATGACAGATGTGGCTGATTAGTAAGATTGATTATTTGGAGTTGTCATGTACATCCTCATGGTGCGACTGAAGGTCAAAGAAGATCGTATCGACGATTTCATTGCTGCGTCTATTGGTGATGCAAGAGGATCGGTCTTGAATGAACCCGGTTGTAGACGATTCGATATTATTCAGGCTGCAGACGATCCTACCTCTTTTGCTTTTTGCGAGGTTTATAACGACGAAGATGCTTTTGCTGCCCACACTACCTACCCGCATTTCAAAGAGTGGGATGCGGCGGTTAAAGGTATGTTTGATGGAGATCCAGAAGTTTCGTTCTGTAAGCCTGTCTTCCCAAGAGGTGATGCTAATTGGGACTCGCATCGGACCAACATTGTGGAGGATCCTTACTTCGCGTCTAGCCTCCATGTCATACACGCTCCGAAATTTGTCCTGGAAGATAAAGTGGATGCATTCATAGATGCAGTGTCACTTGACGGGGTTGGGTCTACTCATGAAGAGCCAGGTTGCTTGCGATTTGACGTATACCAGAATGTTAAAGATCCAACTGAAATTTATCTTTATGAGGTTTATGCGAACCCCGATGCCTTTGAGTATCACAAAGGTACGCCGCACATTAAACAGTGGGTCGAGACGGTTAAGGATATGTACGACACTAGCCGTGACGGTGGCAGCAGAGTCGGGCGCAACGTGTGGCCACCGGACAATTGGGCGTGGAGTTCTGGTAAGCCCACTTGGTAGGCCGGGGATATTCTAGAAACTTCTAATCTTGGGTTTATATGTTGAGACTGTAGAAGCGTTTGGCGGTGTTGCCGAATATATCCGTTTGGACTGCTGGCAGTTGGGTAGACAGTATTTCTTTGGCAGCATCAATGACTCTACTGTAATCGCCCGCCAGCGTACATACAGGCCAGTCAGAGCCGAACATAAGCCGATCTGAACCAAACATTCCCAGGATATGGTGTACGTAAGGTCTTAAATCGTCCACTGTCCAGTTTTGGTGGTCGGCTTCGGTAACCATTCCGGAAATTTTGCAGTGTATTCCGTTGATGCTCGCGACCTTACGCATGTCGGAGAGCCAAGGTTCGATGATAGCGTCAGCGATCATGGGCTTGGCTATGTGGTCAACAACTGCCTTCAAGTCAGGAACTAGGTCCATAACAACCGGTATAAATGGAAGGTTCACGGGTTTTGCGAGGAAGTCAAAGGTAAGGTTCCGCCTGGCTAGTTCTTTTAACCCGTTGATCGCTCCCGAGTTTACAATCCATGCAGGGTCTTTTTCACCTTCCCATATATGTCGAACTCCTTTGAAGTAGGCGCTCTGCTGTAATTCATCTAGGGTGTTCCCAACTTTAGGGTCTGTGAGATCAACCCATCCAACTACTCCTGCGATGAAATCATGTTCATCCGCTAACTCCAAGAGCCATCTTGCCTCGTCGGGTGAAGAAACTGCTTGAACGATGACCGTGTGGGTAACTGAAGGTGACTTCAGAAGTGGTTTTAAATCTTCCGGGCCGTAATCAGTTGCCAAAGGACTACCCGGGGGCATCCACGAGTAGTCGAATCGTTCGATTTCCCAGAAATGATGGTGACTGTCTACGATCGGGTGATTAGTCAATATGCGTGTCCTTAAAATCCAATATTTAGTGCCGGTATCTGGGTTGCTTATACGACGATCTTCCCTATTTCAGGTTGCCCTTTAGTTGCTGTATTGTGCTTTCCTGCAAAATTTGCGTCGCCATACCAGAGTTCACCGTCCTTGATAGAAAGGCCGTGAACATAGGCGTCTTCAGGATCCATCGTTATTCGGTCTTTTTCGGCTCCGGTGTCGACGTCATACTTCACGATGACGTTATCGGTTGTGTGCGCGCACCAGATCCCATCCTCTACTCTGGCCAGTCCATGTAGCCTTGGTAGTTGCACTGGAAATTTGTGAACTATCTTGTATTTGTCTGAAGGGTCGACGAGAAAAATAGCGAGGGGATTGAAAGCGGTGATCCATATTTTCCCATCGTCCCATTCGATACCGTGAATGCCCCCACCATCCGGGGTGCGAAAACGATCTATTGCTTCTCCAGTCTGTAAATCTAGTTTGTAGACATACCCTAACCCAGTGTCGGTAGAGCGTCTGGGACGTGAGGCGGACTCTCCATTCGAAGCTGTCCATAAGAATCCGCCACCAACCGTGATTCCTGATCCGTTGGCGGTTGGCGTGTAGATGACTCGCAATACTTCGCCACTTTCGTTTACGACGTAAACGTTGTCTGTTTTTTGGTCCATTACGAACAAACCTTCGTCTGTCCATTGCAGCCCATTTGGCATTTCACAAGGTGGATTTATTTGTTTGATAGCTTTCATTTTGGTTCCCTGTGTTTTGTAAGCGGTGGTTCTTAAGATTATTTAGAGTGCTTAAGTTGCTGAGCATATAAAGAGGTTACGCAATAATCTTTGCCTATAGCGTAAGAGTCAATACGGTCTTAGCTGCTGTATTCATCAATACACGTTACGAATTCGAATTATCAGGCTGACTCAATTCGGAGGTACAATTAGAAGAAGTGGTTGGCTTGGCGATCGCTATTATTTTATTTTGTTATACATTTCCCGCCTTCCCATTGCCAATCCACTATGAAAATAGGCGCCTAAACGGGCAGCTTTCGTGTTGCGCGTTTGGGTATGAATTATAGATGGAGGTTTGATATGCCCTCAAAGTCTTCTAAATCGTCAGTAGTACGTGAAAACGATCGCGTGATGGTGTTCATAGACGGGAGCAACCTGTATCACGTTTTGACTCAGAGCTGCGGGAGACATGATCTCCAGTTCGACAAATTCGCTATGAAATTAGCGAACGGGCGAGATCTTAAAAGAACTTATTACTACAACATTCGTCAGGAATCCGATACCAATCCTGTAGTGGGCGCGGAGCAGCAGAAATTTCTTGATTCAATGTATGACACCCCCTACGTAGAAGTCCGACTTGGTATCTGGAAGCAGCGTGGTGAAATAATGGTCGAAAAAGGTGTAGACGTGATGTTGGCGACCGATCTGATAACACACGCTTATAAAAACCATTATGACACTGCGATTGTTGTCAGCGGTGATGCGGATTTTTATCCCGCTTTACAGGCGGTAAAAGATGTAGGGAAGCATATAGAAGTTGCGGCATTTGATATGAATCTGTCGGCAGAATCTGGCAGGGTTGCTGACGTGACAATCAAATTTAATAAAACCTATTTCACGGGCCTTTGGATGACTCGCGCTCAGGCGCGTTCTCGTGCTGCTGCATCGGCCAAACCAGAGGTTTCGGATGAAGCGGCCTCTCCAAATGGCGAGAATAAAGCTGCGACCAAAGCATCAACAGGGCGACGTTCAAATGGTCGTAGGGCAACTACGGCAACTACTAAAACTCGTCGAGCATCTACCCCTCGTGTCCGAAAACCCTCTACTAGGCGGGTAGGGACATCCACCGATAATTCAGTCGAGGAGAACGGTTCAAAAATGCGTCGGACACCCACACGTCGACGTGTAGGTGGAACGTCTTCACAGTCTGCAGATAGGGGTGCTAATGGGCGTTCAACTCCCAGGCCACCTGCTTTACGAAAAAGTGTTGAGCCTGATACGAAGCCTTCAGAATCCGAAAAACTTGAAAGCTCCACGCCACGTCGTAGCTGGCGAGGTCGTCTTGGGTTGACTCAGACTAAGGAAAAATAGTCGTTAACTTTAATGCTTATGTTGAATGACTAGAATTACCAATCTGCATTAATAATTCTGTCGGACTTCGAAGTCATTCTTTTTTGTTGATCACCGTTTTTATCCATAGAGTAGAGATCAAATGTGCCGTCTTTTCCTGAAAGAAAAAGGATGGATGAGCCGTTAGAGCTCCAACGGGGAAGGGTATCGGTAACTCTGTTAGATGTGAGTTGTTGAATGGTTTTGCCGTCAGGTGTAGCTGTGTAAATTTCGGCGTTGCCCGACGATTCACTTGAGAACACTATATTCTTGCTGTTTGGGGCCCATTCAAAATTGGTCTCATCGAATTCATCTGCGTTTATGGTAAGAACATTTTCTGCATTATTGTCAGTGATGATCAGATTCGATGCACCTTGCTCGGATTCTTGGCTGAATGCGATCCAACGTCCATCTGGTGACCAAACCGGATTAGTGTG
>Ga0209034_10000175_pt1 | contig 33067 bp, 25 predicted proteins | sample MarorgKNORR_S2LV_2_FD_188219 | JGI IMG/M metagenome (GOLD analysis project Ga0209034, IMG submission 188219) | Marine microbial communities from the Southern Atlantic Ocean, analyzing organic carbon cycling - 250m_A/KNORR_S2/LV (SPAdes) (version 2) | ecosystem: Environmental > Aquatic > Marine... | reverse complement strand
CCATTATAGAGGTCTCTACAGCAATGTTCCCATGGTTTATAAATACCCCTGAAAACAAACCCTGAAAACAGCCACTAGATTCAAACTTGAAAGAGGAAATCAAATCTCCGATTCCATGATAATAGGCCCTGTGATTCTGCAAGTGGCCTCTTCCGTGGCAACGATCACTCTGAACCGTCCCGATAACGACAATAAAATTGACGGGGAGATGACCTACGCCCTAGGAGAAGTCTGCCGCATTCTCGCTGATGATGACGAACTGAGGTTACTGGTAATCACGGCTTCCGGAAGCGTTTTTTCCGCCAACACCCAGACTACTTATGATCGTGACGAAGGCAAAGACGATACAAGCATTGGACCTGGAGCTGCCGTTGCAGCGCTGAAGATCCCAGTGTTGGTCGCATTGAACGGCGACGCGACCGGTCCCGGTTTGGAACTGGCCTTGGCGGGAGACCTACGGATATGTACGCCATCTACTCGGTTCGGATTGGATGGTCTGGTCAAGGGAGTGCTACCAACAGACGGCGGCACTCAACGACTTCCGCGTTTGGTTGGCCCGGCCTGGGCCAGAGACATGTTGCTCACCGGACGTGTGGTCGATGCCAATGAAGCCCTTGCCATTGGGTTAGTAAACCGGGTGGTGCCAGACTCCGGAAGTTTCGACGAAGCAATATCTGAACTAACAGCCCAGATAATCGGAGGCAGCCCAATCGGAGCGCGTTACGCCAAAGAGGCCGTGAGACAAGGTATGGATCTAACTTTGGAACAAGGTTTGAGACTGGAAACCGACCTGAACGTTATACTGCAATCCACATTCGATAGGGCCGAAGGGTTAAAATCATTCTTGGAGAAGCGGGGGCCCAAATTCACCGGGTCTTGATTCATTTCATTTTTTCAGCCCGTTAATTTTTAAGAAAAGAGAATCTTTTTGAAGTTAAAACTTGACCTCCACACCCACCCTTGGGAAGCTTTCAATTTTGTACCGCCAACCGTGGAAATAGCGGGAAAGATTGTCAATCAGATCAAGTCCCAAGGTATTGATGGTATCGGTATCACCGACCACCATAATAAAGAATGGGGTATGGAACTTCGTGAGATTGTAGAGAAACACTTTCCCGGGCAGGTGATAATTCTTCCCGGCTGGGAGATTGAAATTCGGCCGGAGGCCAACCCCTTCGCCGAATATCAGGTAGCAGAGTTATACCTACCCGACGGCGGCGGTGTTTTCCGAACTTATTGCCACCCCGGTTATTATTCCCCTGAGATATTGATTGAGCCGAACATCCACGCTATCGAGATCGATAACTACATCCACAACTGGCATATCCGCAAGGATCAGGTGAGCGAGATAGCGTCAGAACACGATCTGATCCTAATGCAGGTCAGTGATGCTCACAACCTGGAGAATATCGGTCTTCGCTATACGGAAATAGACCTGGATGATCTCTACGCCAGAGCCGTACCTCAGGCTTAGACCTGTCTATGTCTGATTCAGGTGAGTTCGAAACCCTGCTATTTACGAAGCGGGGCTCTGTGGCCCACGTTTCATTCAACCGCCCCCATTTAGCCAATGCTTATAACATACAGATGAGGGATGATTTCTCTGAGGCGATTGCCGTTGCCCAACTTGATTCGGACGTACGTTCAGTCCTTATAACTGGAGAGGGCCAAGGGTTCTGCGCCGGGGCCGACCTAACGGAATTTGGCTCCGCCCCTTCCATGGTCATTGCCCGGCAGGTGCGCTGGGAGCGAGACATTTGGGGCCAACTGATAAACTTGAGCAAACCGATAGTCGCTGCAGTTCACGGTTACTGCATTGGGTCGGGTCTTGAAATCGCCCTTCTCTGCGATATCAGAATAGCAGCCATCGGGACAGTGTTTGCTCTACCGGAGGTCCAATTAGGCATGATTCCAGCTGCCGGCGGCACCCAAACCCTACCCAGAGCGATTAGAGTGTCAAGAGCTTTGGATTTATTGTTGACCAATCGGCGTATTCAGACAGACGAAGCCTTATCAATGGGATTGGTAACTCGGCTCACATCGCCGGAATCCCTTCTAAAAGAAGCCTGGCAACTAGCTGACGAACTGGCAGATCTGCCCCAAGGACCCGTTGCAGCATTGAAACAGGTCCTGCGACAGGGAATGGACTTGGACTTGCCAAATGCGCTTGAATTTGAGAGTAGAATCCCAGCTCGACTCACCAATTGAATACCGAAAATTACACTGGACATCACGGAAGATCGCACGAGAACCTTTACCATGAGAATTTCCTAAATGAATACATCTGAATTTCTGACCATTGCCGGGGCCATTGTCCCTAACCGCGCGGCGGTGGTCTTTGACGGGCAGACCATCACATTTGAGGGCTTGTCGGAACGGGTCAACCGGCTGGCCAACGCGCTATCCGACTTGGGAGTCGGCCCCGGCGACCGGGTGGCTACAATGCAGGTCAACACCAACCAGTGTATTGAAGCTTACTTCGCAACGGCCCAATTGGATGCTATCTACGTTCCGATTAACTTTCGCGCTAAGACCGATGAACTGGCCCAGATGCTGGAGATTGCAGAACCCGCCTGCCTGCTTTTGGGCGAACGGTATCTGCCTCTATTACCGGATGAAATCAGATCGTCAGAAGGAATCATAATCCTAGACGGAGAATCAACCAGCAACGGCAGGAATTACGAGACGCTGCTGGCCGAGTCGTCTCCCGACCAGATGCATTTCCCTGAAGCCGGTGACGAAGACACCACGGTGATAATGTTCACCGCTGGTACGACCGGAGTACCCAAGGGGGTGATGCTAACCCACGACAGTTTTTCTTCATATCTACTCGCAACTGTCGAACCGGCCGACCCTGACGTTGAAGAAAGCAACCTGATAACAGTCCCCTTCTACCATATAGCCGGACTGCAAGCGGCCCTGGCTGCTGTCTACGGCGGGCGCACCTTGGTGGTTATGCGGCAGTTTGAACCGGAGGTGTGGCTGCAGTTGGCTCAGGAGAACCAAGCAAATCGCGCCATGCTGGTTCCAACCATGCTGAAACACCTGATAGAACATCCAAATTTCGGAAACTATGACCTTTCATCCCTTAGCGTCATCACCTACGGGGCGGCTCCAATGCCCCTTGAAGTGATACGGGAAGCAATCGACAAGTTCCCCTCCGCACGTTTCATCAACGCATTCGGCCAGACCGAGACCGCCTCAACCATCACCATGCTGCCACCGGACGACCATGTGTTGGACGGCTCCCCAGAAGAGGTCGAGACTAAGCTAAAGCGCCTCACTTCGATTGGTAAACCGCTGGATGACGTGGAAGTAGATATCGTGAACGAAGAAGGAGCATCCGTTGCTGTGGGTGAGAACGGAGAGATCGTTGCCCGCGGATCCCGAATGATGGCTGGTTACTGGCATCAAGAATCAGCCACCCGGGACACTATGCGCGGAGGTTGGATCTACACCGGTGACCTAGGTTACCAGGATGAGGACGGCTACATCTATCTATCAGGCCGGGCCAAAGATTTTATAAAACGCGGAGGCGAGATGATCTCTCCTGAGGAAGTGGAACAGGTACTCCGCTCTCACCCGGAGTTGGATGATGCCGCCGTGATCGGTGTGCCGGACGTGGAATGGGGAGAAGAGGTACGAGCAGTGGTGGTCGGCAATGCAGACCGGACCTCTGAAGAACAGATAATAGAGTTCTGCAGGCACCAGTTATCCGGATTCAAACGGCCACGTTCGGTGGTTTTCGTCAGTGAGTTACCTCGCAACGTAATGGGCAAGGTACTGAAGAGAGACCTGCGGGAAGAGTTCAATTATCCGGTGAAAAACCGCGACTAGACCACTCTTTGAAATTAGGTCATCTATAGAAAAACTAGCAATAGGGTACCCTTGTCGTAAGGGAATCAATCATTCAGGCTTGGAGTTGGATTACCAATGGGAATAGGAGCCAGCGAGGATATGAAAGTGGCGGTGATTGGAGCCGGCGGCGTCGGTGGTTACTTTGGTGGCCTCTTGGCCCGGGCTGGACATGAGGTCACGTTCATCGCCAGAGGCCGTCATTTACGTGCTATAAAAGAAGACGGGCTGAGGGTGGAGAGTCAGCTAGACGGTACTTTCACGGTGCCAGGTAATGCCACAAGTAATTCCTCCGATGTTGGAGAGCAAGACCTGGTCATCTTCGCTGTGAAGATGTATCACAACTCAGACGCCATCGCTTCCGTCGCTCCCTTGATTGGTTCCGAAACCGTAGTCCTAACACTTCAAAACGGTATCGACAACGGTGATATATTAGCCGAGGCCATTGGCGAAGACCATGTGATGATTGGCTCGGCATACATGGAAGGCCGTATCTCCGAACCGGGGGTGGTTACTCAAGGCGGCCCCGGTATCGCGGCATTCGGAGAGATGAATGTTGGCATCAGCCGTCGCGGGGAGAACTTACTGCAACGGTTTCAAGAAGCAGGTTGGCGAGTGAACTTGCACGAAAACATGCCGGGCATGCTCTGGAAGAAATTCGCTTACATCGCCGGTTCCGCCGCCGTCTGCGCCGCGGCTAACTGTGTATATGAAGAGATGCGCACCAAGCCGGAAACTCGCCAGTTGATTCGCGATGCAATTGAAGAAGTACTCGCTGTGGGTAGGGCACACGGCGCACCGATCATGCCCGACTCTCTGGCTTGGGCCATGGATTCTCTAGATCGGTTCCCCGGACAGGGAAGGGCATCTATGGCCAAGGACTTCACCGACCAACGACCAGTGGAATTGGAAGGTCTCACAGGCACAGTGGTTCGCATGGCTCAGAAATTGGAAGTTCCCACTCCCGTAAATAATTTCCTCTACGCGATATTGAAACCCGCTGCAGTCCGCATAGAAGACCTGCATAGCGCCGCGTCGTAAGCCTCTAATTCACCTGCATATCGCTTTGAACGGATTTCCAAACTTGGTTCAATTTTGCTGTCCGTTGAGAACTTGTCGAACCACCAGTTGTAACGGGACGTCACGTGCTAAGTGCTCCTAATAGCTACCTCCTCAGTTCCAGTCTCCAGGAAAACAAACCACTATATGGTACTGATGCCATCATCCTTGGGCGGTGGTATACTCTCCGTGGTTAAAAATCGGGCCAAAACCCCGACTGGGGACGAGCTTATTTCCACGATGTCTCGTTCCTCTAATGTTCACGTTCATATTTCCCTTAATCCCATCGGGATAAAATCTAAATTCAACCTGCCCCAGCAGCAGGTAACTATATAGGTGGAGATTTACTCGAGGAAGATCTCTCCCAAACTAAATCAGGAGGCGATCCCAATTGAACACAATTGAAGTCATAACAGAAATTCTGAAACGTGAGGGCGTCCAATACCTCCCCTGCTTTCCCACTACCCCGGTAATTGAAGCAGCTGCCCTGGGTGGTATCCGGCCCATCATCTGCCGTCAGGAACGGGTGGGTGTGGGCATTGCCGACGGTCTTAGTCGGGTCAGTAACGGTGACCACATGGGAGTGTTTGCCATGCAGTACGGGCCAGGCGCCGAAAACGCCTATCCTGGAATAGCCACCGCCTATTCAGATTCAGTTCCAGTACTGCTACTGCCCTTAGGACATCCCAGAGACAAAGCCGGCATCAGTCCTCATTACGATTCTCTGAAAGGCTATGACGATATAACCAAGGCCATCGAACAGATAAACCTTCCAGACCGGACCTCAGACATCATGCGCCGGGCATTCGCCGGACTACGCCAAGGTCGGTCCGGCCCAATGGCCGTTGAGATTCCAGCGGACGTTGCCCTGGAAGATGTTAATGAAGAGTCTTTCTACTACGTACCCAGCCGACCCACCGTCAGCCAGGGCAACCCCGCAGACGTTGAAGCTGCGGCCAAAGCCCTCTGTTCCGCCCACTATCCAATACTGATGGCCGGTCAAGGCGTGCTCTACGCCAAGGCTTCTGATGAATTGACAGAGCTGGCAGAACTGCTCCAGGTCCCAGTCTGCAGCACTCTGCTCGGCAAAAGCGCCTTCCCTGAAGTTCACCCCTTGGCCCTGGGCAGCACCGGACCAACAATCTCCGGACACGCCTACCACTTCATCCGACGATCTGACCTGATCTTTGGTGTTGGCACCAGCTTCACCAAACACGGAATGGTTATGAACCTGCCCTCTGGAAAGACCCTGGCGCAAGTGACCAACGACGCCTCAGACATCAACAAGGACTACAACGTTGACCTACCAGTGGTCGGCGACGCCAAACTGGTCTTACGCCAGTTAATTGATGCTTGCCAAGCCATCGTGGGCAACAGCCGCAAGGACGACCAGTCCACCGCGAAAGAGGTGCAATCCGAGCGGGAAAACTGGCTGGGTCAATGGCGCGCCAAATTGTCTGACAGCTCAAGTCCCATGACTCCCTACAGGGTCATATGGGACTTCATGCACACAATCCCACCGGAAGACGCCATCGTGACCCACGACTCGGGAAGCCCCCGGGATCAGATAACGCCTTTCTACCGTTCAAACGGCCCCCGCACATACTTAGGCTGGGGAAAATCCCACGGTCTGGGTACTGGTTTAGGCCTGACCATTGGCGCCAAACTGGCCGCTCCGGAAAAAGTATGCGTAAACTTCATGGGGGATGCCGCATTCGGCATGGTCGGACTCGACTTTGAGACCGCCGTCCGCAGCAACATACCAATCATCACTGTAGTGTTGAACAACTCCACCATGGCCGTTGAAACCCAGCAGATGACTGATTCACACGGGCTCTACGGAACCCGCGACCTGGGCGGCAACTACGCCGACTTGGGCAAAGCCATGGGCGGATATGCTGAACGCATCACTGACCCCAACCAGATCAGCGCCGCCTTCACGAGAGCCCGCAAGGTTACTGAGGAAGACGGCAAGGCTGTCTTGCTGGAATTCATCACCAACGAGGAAGTTGAGTTCTCTCACCGCCGGCCTTTTTAGGCTTGGCTGAAGAGAACGGCAATTGAAAACTGACAATCACAGGAGGCTGGCCATGGCCCCGAAATCGAAGTACCTCTTCATAGCAAGCATGGACGTTGAACCCGCCAAGGAGGCTTTGTTCAACGAGGTCTACAACACAGAGCATTGCCCGGAGTTGGGAAAGATTTCTGGAGTTGGCCCAATCTCCCGGTTTGAGGCCCAGGCCTTTCAGGTTCTCATCGGCGGACAGATGCAGACTGTCGCGCCAGACGGCCAGCCTCGGTTCCACGCAATGTACGAGCTGGAGAGTCCGGATATCCTCAGTTCACCGGAATGGGGCGAGGCAGTGGAACTGGGCCGTTGGCCGGAGCAAGTTAGACCCCACACCACCAACCGCCGCCATACCTTGCTGCGATTGACCTATCCCGAGGATTAGCTACTAGGAGATTCCATGGATCCCGGTCTTAACAAGGACCAACAAGAGTTGGTAGATACTGCGGAGCGCATCGCACGGGAGTGTCTGGAACCTCGTGCCGCTGAGGTTGATGCCAGTGGCACAAACCCCAAAGAAAGCTGGCATGACGTTTGGCAAAACGGCCTGCTAACCGTTGGCATACCAAAAGCCTACGGCGGCCACGAGTTAGACATGCTCACATACGTCATGGTCATCGAGAAACTAGCCGGCGGCTGCACCAACACTGGAATGACCGTGCATATGCACTCCACTGTTATGCGGTTCATTGACGCCTTAGGAACCGACAAGCAGAAGGCCCTGTACTATCCGGAGATTGTCGATGACGGCAAACTCTTTGGAAGCTGGGGCAGCGAACCCGAAACTCGGGGAGGCTCAGCCTTCCGCCATACCACCATCACACCCGAAGGCGAGGACTACGTCCTTAACGGAGTGAAACACTTCTGTACCATGTCGGGCGGCGCACACCGCTACATGATTCACTGCAACGCCCAAAACACCTCGGATCCCATTGGATCACAGTTGTTGGCCTTGATTCCCAATAACGTGGCCGGTCTTTCCCAGTTGGATGAGTGGAACACTCTGGGTATGCGCGGCACGGTCAGCCCTAGCATGAAGTTGGACAACTGCGTTGTTACCAAAGATGGGGTGTTAGGCGAACCTGGCCAGGGATTCTACACCGGTGTTACCCAGGGTTTCAGCATCGGTTTTGCTGCGGCCTACATCGGGGCTGCACAAGCCGCTTTGGATTTTACCAAGGAATTTTGCCTCAACCAATCCTTTGCCCCTGACCCAGGGATGGTCGCCGACGGCTTGGTGGTACAACGGACCATCGCTGAAATGACCATGGCCTTGAGCAGCGCTCGCCTGGCCCTTTACGACGCGGCCAGACGATGGGAAGGTGCATCAGCCAACGAGAAAACGGCAATCGCAGCCAGGCCCAAATACCTAGCGACGGTCGCCTCATTGGAGGTAACTGCCAAGGCAATCCAGATTGCCGGTGGTCGCAGTGTCCATAAACGTTGGCCCCTGGAACGCATCTACCGTGACATCAGAACTTCAACCCTGATGCCGCCGACCCTGGACCGTTGCCTGGAACTTATTGGCCGGTCAGAATTCAACCTGGACACCCCGCTGAACCGGGACGCTTAACCCCGTTCACTGAAAATATATAGGAGTATGTCATTGACTCAACGCGTGACTGAACGTGCCCTTGACGGAGTGAAGGTTCTAGACCTCACCCACCACATAACCGGACCATACTGCACCAAGCTAATGGCCGACTTTGGAGCTGAGGTACTGAAGGTGGAACGGCCTGGCGGCGATCCATCACGACGAATGGCCCCGTTTTTGAACGATGATATACACCCAGAAAAGAGCTTGGTGTTTGCCTACCTGAACACCAATAAGCAAAGCATTACCCTCAATCTCAAGTCCGAAAAGGGTCTACAACTACTGAAGTCACTCATCGAGCAGACCGACGTTCTAGTGGAGAATTTTTCGCCCAGGGTCATGACATCTCTGGGATTGGACTTCGGCGCACTGGAAAAGATAAATCCTGGTCTGGTCATGACTTCAATCTCCAATTTTGGCCAAACCGGACCGTACCGCGATTACAAGGCTGCAGACATCGTCGAGTACGCCATGGGCGGTCTGATGTATATATCCGGAGCTTACGACCGGGAACCGCTGAAGCATGCCTTCAACCAAGCTCAGTTCAAAGCAGGGACCGACGGCGCTTCAGCGACTCTGATGGCTATGTATCACCAGAGGTTGACTGGAGAAGGGCAGCACATCGATATATCGATTCAAGAAGCAGTTGCCACTGGCCTTAGGGACGTAGTCAACAACTTTACGTACTCCGGGGCAGTCCGCCGTCGTCAGCCAAACCACAGCGGCGACCTGAGCCGACTCCGGGCCAGTTCCGATGGCCACATTATCCCCAATCCCGGCATTGGCGCCGGCCTCAACTGGAACGTCATGGTTGAGTTCATGGGCATTCCGGAACTCGGCGGTGACAAATTCAATTCACCATCGGCCAGGCTGGCCAATGCCGAAGAGTTGGGCCAGATATTGGATGACTATTTCATCAAGCAAAACAAATACGAGCGGTTCTACGCAGCCCACGAGAAACGGTTCATATTTGGTGTGGTCCAATCTCCGGAAGAAGTCATGGCGGACCCCCAATTCGAAGCCCGCAATTTCTTCGTCGACATTGATCATCCTGCTCTTGGAACTCTGAAGTACCCGGGCGCTCCGTTTGAGATGAGCGGCACTCCGTGGGAGGCCCGTACCGCCGCACCAGCTCTGGGGCAACACAACCTAGAAGTCATTGGCCAGAAGCTTGGCCACAGCCCCGAAGACCTTGCCCAGATGAGGGCCAACCAGATCATCTAGTCGACTTTAATGTCAAATTCACATCAACGATTCCAAGCAGGGGAGAACCACTAACAAATGCCAGGTCCACTAGAGGGCATCAGAATAATCGAAATGGGGCAGCTCATCGCTATTCCATTTTCCATGAAAATGTTGGCCGACATGGGAGCCCAGGTGATTCGACTCGAGTCGACCGGACGGCTGGAAAGCTACCGCAGCGATTCGGTCTACAAGAATGACATCTCCGGAGATTTCTGGAATAAGGGTGCCAATTTCTACGAACAAAACCGCAACAAACTAGGCGTAACTCTGGACCTGGGCAAGCCGGAAGGCCTCGGTATAATCAAAGAATTGATCGCAGTGGCTGATGTCTTCTCGGAGAATTTCACACCTAGAGTCATCAAGAACTTTGGTCTGGAATACGAGGACGTCAAGAAGATAAAACCAGACATCATCATGGTGTCTTCCACAGGCTACGGCTTCTATGGTCCATGGTCACACTTCGGGGCCACTGGACCCGCCACTGAAGGCGCTGCAGGCCTCGCCTACCAGACAGGCTACGCCGGAAGCAACGATCCAGTGATGTCGGAGATTCCCTACACGGACTATACCTCCGGAGAGCACACCGTATTTGCCGTGATGGCCGCATTGATGCACCGGCTCCGTACTGGACAAGGCCAGTTTGTGGACATATCCCAGACCCAGGCTACCAGTGCCACCATCCCAGAGATACTAATGGACTATTCAGCCAACGGCCGCACCAGCCCGCGCATCGGCAACCAGGACACTGTGATGTCTCCCCACGGTTGCTACCAGTGTCAGGGTGATGACCGCTGGATCACCATTGCCGTTGCCAACGACGAGGAATGGCAAGGATTATGCAAGGTCTTAGGACGTGACGATTGGGCTTCAGATACCAGGTTTAAGGACTCACTAAGTCGGTGGCAACATCGAGACGAATTAGATGCGCTGATTGGTCCAGTTACCAATTCTTGGGTGGCCCATGACCTGATGACTGCATTACAAAAAGCAGGGGTTGCCGGTGGGGTGGTCATGGACAGCAAGGATCTACTATTTGATCCGCACTTGGTTGAACGAAACTTCTATGAAGTGGTCTCCCATCATGAGAGTACCGGTATACCGCCGCTTCCCTATGCAGGACGCCCTTGGAAGCTGTCAAAAACGCCAGCAGTGCCAGGCATGGCAGCCCCGCTGATGGGAGAACACAATCATATGATTTTGGGCGACTTGCTCGGGAAAAGCGCCGAAGAAATGGCAGACCTAGAAGAAGCTGGCATTATCGGTTATGGCCCTACTACCCCCAGGCCGGTACAACGCCCACCCATGGAAGAACAGATCCGCCAAGGCCGGATGCAACGATTCGAAACCGACTTCGAAGAACAGGTGCGCAACAGGTTTCCCGCGTAAAAGATCTATCAGCGAAGTCGGTAACTTTAAAATCCCCCACGAGCCGTTTGATAATAGGGCTCGTGGGGGATTATGTTTGCTCTAAATAGTGCTTTCACGCAGGAGACCAGTTTCTTTCCAGAGAGATGGGAACCTCACAACGACAGTTACCTGAAGTGGAACATCGGTGCACGAACAGGCTAATTTTGGCACCGAAGGTACCTGGGTCTAAGTTCAGACTGGACTATAAGTTGTGTTTTGACTCGTAGTCTCCGATGTCATTCTCCATTCGGAGAGTTAAGCCGATATCGTCTAGACCGTTGACCAAGGCGTCCTTACGGGCTGCGTCGATTTCGAACGAAATAGAAATTTCCTCACTATCGTCCCAGACACGCTGGCCGACCAAATCAACAGTCAGTTCTATGCCAGGATCGCTCTCGGCCTTGTCCATGATCTCCCGCACCTGCTCCGGAGGTAGCACTAGGGGCAGCACGCCGTTCTTGAAGCAATTGTTGTAGAAGATGTCCGCAAAGCTGGTCGAGATGATGCATTTGATCCCATAATCGCGCAATGCCCACGGTGCATGCTCTCTGGATGAACCACAGCCAAAGTTGGGACCGGCTACCAGGACGTTGGCATTACGGTAGCCATCTTTATTCAAGATGAAATCCGGGTTGTCAGTGCCATCGGCGTTGTAGCGCCACGACGAGAACAGCGCGTCTTGGAATCCACTGCGTTCGATACTTTTCAGGTACACCGCTGGGATAATCTGGTCAGTGTCAATGTTCACGCGGTCGATGGGTGCAACCACGCCAGTTAATTTCGTAAATGCGTCCATTATTTATCTCCCTGGGTTTTGGTGGAAAATGCTAGCCAGGATACAGGGTTTAAAGGTCTCTAACGTCTACGAAGTGTCCGGCTATGGCTGCCGCGGCAGCCATAGCTGGGCTAACAAGATGGGTACGGCCCCCCTTGCCCTGCCGTCCCTCAAAGTTACGATTGGAGGTTGAGGCGCAACGCTCTCCAGGCTTCAGTATGTCTGGGTTCATACCCAGACACATTGAGCAACCGGCAACTCGCCAGTCAACTCCCGCTTCAATCAAAATCTTGTCGAGGCCTTCATCTTCGGCCTCTTTTTTAATCTTGGCCGAACCAGGAACCATCATAGCGTAGACGTCGTCATGCACCTTCTTTCCTTTCACCACTTCTGCGGCAGAGCGTATGTCTTCGAGCCGGGAGTTGGTGCAAGCTCCTATGAAGACGCGGTCAAGCTTGATGTCTTGAATGGCCATTCCAGCTTTTAGATCCATGTACTGGAGGGCGCGTATCTGCGCGTCCTTGGTATTTTCATCTTCAGCATCTGCCGGGTCGGGAATCCTCCCGGAGATTGGAGCCACCATACCGGGGGTTGTGCCCCAGGTTACATGGGGTTCAATATCGGCGGCGTTCAATTCAACAACCTTGTCATATTTGGCATCTGGGTCGGTTGCCAAGGCCTTCCACCGTTCAACAGCGGCGTCAAAGTCTGAGCCTTGCGGAGCGAATTGACGTCCCCTGAGGTAGTCGAATGTTGTTTGATCAGGGGCGATCATACCGGCGCGAGCACCGGCCTCAATGCTCATGTTGCAGACGGTCATGCGTCCGTCCATAGACAGGTTGCGGATGGCTTGGCCGGTGTACTCGATTACGTGACCCACGCCGCCGTATACGCCGATCTTGCCAATGATAGCCAAAATAATATCTTTGGCGGTAACGCCCTTACGCAGTTCGCCGTTAACCCTGACTTCCATGGTGTCGGGTTTGAAAGAACGCAAAGTTTGGGTGGCCAATACATGTTCAACTTCCGAGGTTCCGATACCGATAGCAAAAGCACCCAGTGCTCCGTGTGTGGAGGTATGGCTGTCACCACAGACCACAGTCTTGCCGGGCTGGGTATAACCGAGGTCCGGCCCGATAACATGGACGATGCCTTGAAGTGGGCTAAACCTGTCATATAGCGTAACGCCGAACTCGGCACAGTTGCGATCCAGAGCGTCCAGCTGTTTCTTTGAAATCTCATCGGTTACCGGCAACGCCAGATCCCAGGTGGGCGTATTGTGATCGGCAGTTGCAACGGTCAGGTCAAGTCGCCGTACTTTTCGACCAGCATCTCTAAGACCGTCAAATGCCTGAGGAGAGGTTACTTCATGGACTAGGTGCAAATCGATGTAAATGATCGGCGGCTCTCCGGGCTCTTCAGCTACAACATGGTCGGCCCAGATTTTCTCGAACATCGTCTTGGGAGGCATTTAGATCTTCCTTATCAGTCAGATTCCAGGATTAATCAAAGTTCATCTACCGAGCATTGTCAGTGTTGGATTGTTTCACGCCTAAACTGAGGTGACGAAACCGGGTCATATTATAGCACCAAGTGGTTGGATATCCACGTACCTATTACGACGACCTAATCGGCCGGTGTTAAAAACGTTAAATCGCGAATTAGAATCAAGCGTAATCTTCGGATCAAGATACAAACCCTCCGGATGTTTAGGGCTAAGTGGGCAGGTGTTGGGTAGAGCCTCCGGCGGGTTAATGGTACACTGGCGCTACGCCTAACCAATGGGGTCAGATACCGTCCGAAACTCATCTGTTTAGCTATGAGTAAGGACTCTCGGAACCTGATTTTTGTTTCCGGTGCCAATCTATCGGAGACCAACTCCAAAACCCAGGCCAAAAACCGACGGAGGAGGATTGCCATGCCCGCATCCGAAGCAGTAGTTCTACCCGAAACAGCCCGACCTAGCAAATACCGAATCAAACTCCAACCCGACCTCAACAATTTCACGTTCAGCGGCGAGCAGAGCGTTGATCTCCAGATATTGGAAGTTACCACTTCTATTGTACTTAACACGATAGACCTTGAAATCAGCGTTGCCACTCTCCACGCAAACGGTGTCACGCTGTCCAACCCGTCAATCACCATGGATAAAGAAACGGAGACTGCGACCCTGGATTTTGGCGAAATGATTCAACCGGGCGACGGACGCTTGGAAATGGTTTTTGCCGGAGAACTTAACGACAAGCTGATGGGATTCTACCGCTCCGAGTACACCTCCCAGGACGGCGAAACCCGCTACTTAGCCACCACACAATTCGAGCCGACAGACGCCCGACGCGCCTTTCCCTGCTGGGACGAACCAGCCAAGAAAGCGACTTTTGAAGTGACCTTGGTCTTCGAAGATGAATACGAAGCCATATCCAACACTCCCGCAGTCGAAGAATCTGTTCCCGGACCCGGCCTAAAGTCGGTCCGGTTTGCCGAAACCCCTGTTATGTCTACTTACTTATTGGCATTCGTGGTAGGTAATCTGGTTTCCATCGACCAACGGGCCGAAGGCGGCACCAAAGTTGGGGTATGGACCACTCCCGGCAAGGAAAACCAGGCCACGTTTGCTCTAGATACTTCGGTAAAGCTGCTAGGGTACTTCAACGAGTACTTCGGCATTCCGTATCCACTAGCCAAACTAGATCACATCGCAATCCCCGACTTTGCCGCAGGCGCCATGGAGAATTGGGGCGCTGTCACCTACCGGGAAACCGCATTGCTGGTGGACCCCGACAACTCCTCAGCCGGAACCCGACAGCGAGTCGCTGAAGTGATCGCCCACGAGATGGCCCACATGTGGTTTGGCGACCTTGTAACTATGGAATGGTGGGACGACCTCTGGCTGAATGAGAGCTTTGCTTCCTGGATGGGAAACAAAGCAGTGGACTGGCTCTTCCCCGAATGGGAGATGTGGACCCAATTCGTCAACATGGACACCAACCGGGCCTTGAGTTTGGATGGTCTCAAGAACTCTCACCCCATTGAGCAAGCGGTAATGAACCCCGCTGAGGTCAGCCAACTCTTTGACGCCATTAGTTATAGCAAGGGCGCATCCGTCATTCGCATGCTAGAGAACTTCCTAGGGGAGGAGACCTTCCGCAAGGGGCTCAACCGGTATCTATCAGGCCACATGTATGACAATGCCCGAACCCAAGACCTTTGGTCTGCACTGGAAACGGAATCTGGCCAGCCGGTTACTGCCATCATGGATTCATGGGTGAAGCAGATGGGTTACCCAGTTCTGCAAGTCGAGTCAGACAGAAGTGGCAGCAAGACCCAGCTATCCGTAACCCAAGAGCGGTTCGTATACGACAGCTTGCTGGGAGACAGTGAACCGGACACCGAGGTCTGGCGGGTGCCCATCAGCGCCAGCCAAGGCGGAGAGGAATCGGCTATCACGGTGATGGAAGGCAACCAGGCCCAATTAGAGGTCCCTGGCAGCTCGGGAAGCTGGATAAAAGTGAACCCGCTGCAAACTGGTTTCTTCCGGGTGAACTACAGTTCCGAGGACTGGCAGCGGCTGTTACCGGCCATCGAGTCCCTCGAACTGCATGCCACTGACCGTCTGGGTATTCAGAACGATGCTTACGCGTTGTCGCGGTCAGGGATCTTGCCCGTTACTCAGTTCATATCCTTGGCAAACGCCTACAAGAACGAGAACGATGCTTCCGTATGGAGCGACTTGGCCAGCAACCTTAGGGATATCGAGCAGCTCATTTCCGAAGAGCCAATTCACGAGTCGTACCAAAAATTCGCTCGGGAGCTATTCGCTCCTGCAGCTGAAAAAATCGGGTGGGAAGCAAAGCCCGACGAAGGCCACCTGGATGCGCTGCTCCGATCCACTGTCCTCAGTCAAGCAGGAAGTTACAACGACACTGCCGTAACCGCCCAGGCAACAGAACGTTTCAGCCAATACCTAGACAACCGCGAGACGCTAACGCCCGACCTTCGAGGTGTGGTATTTGCCCTGGCAGCCCAATCTGGCGGGAAGGACATCTACGACCAGATCTGGCAGCTGGAAGGCGAGACCGACCTCGCCGAAGAGAAAATCAGGCTTCTGATGTCTCTGAGTCGCTTCCAAGATTCAAACCTACTCACCGCCGCTTTGGAAGACTCTTTATCCTCTAAAGTGCGTTCTCAAGACACCATCACCTTGGTTGCTAGCATCGCAGCCAACCCAAAGGGCCGCGACCTGGCTTGGGATTTCGTGAAGTCCAATTGGGCCGAATTCGACCGACGCTATGGTGGTGGTGGGTTCGGTCTCATGAGGTTGGTGTCAATCTGCAGCCACTTCAGCTCCCAGGAGAAGTCTGACGAAGTGGATAGCTTCTTCTCCGAGCATCAGGCCCCGGCAGCCGAGCGGACAATCCGCCAAGCCCTGGAACGAGTGAAACTCAACATCAAGTGGCTAGAGATTAACCGCCCGTTGCTAACGAACTGGTTCTCTGGGTAACTGGCACCGGCATTCAGGGCTGTTTACTCACAAAGATCGGCGCTGTGCATCTGAGTTTCGCGGGACTCCGGTTCACGCGGCGTTCGGCCGATGCTACAATAGCTAGTCGTGCAATAATCAAATTCTGAGCAACCATTGAAGTCTTATGTCAACACACTCACGTATAAATGAATTGAAATCGGCTCTCGCCCAACGCTTACTGGTAATGGACGGGGCCATGGGCACCGCCATCCAAAACAAAAATCTGGGTCCTGATGATTTTGGCGGCGAGGAATATGAAGGGTGCAACGAGTACCTGATTGTCACCAAACCAGATGTCATTGAAGACATACACCGCAGCTACTTACAAGCAGGCGCAGACATAATTGAGACCAATACTTTCGGCGCGACTGAGGTCGTCCTGGCCGAGTATGACCTGGCCCACGAAGCCCGCCGCATAAACAGAGATGGAGCTGCTCTGGCCTTGAAAGTTGCCATCGCCGAATCGACCCCGGAGAAACCTCGGTTCGTTGCCGGTTCAATGGGCCCCACCACGAAGACCATCTCCGTCACTGGAGGTATCACATTTGAAGAACTGGCCGCCGACTACCACATTCAAGCCGCCGGACTCATCGAAGGCGGTGTCGACCTGCTCTTGCTGGAGACCAGCCAAGACACGCTAAACGTTAAAGCCGGACTGGAAGGAATTGACCGAGCCTTTTCCGAATTAGGACTAGAAGTACCGGTTGCAGTGCAGGGAACCGTTGAACCCATGGGCACTCTATTGGCCGGGCAGGACGCGGAAGCTTTCTATACGTCTTTAGCCCACCGTGATCTGCTCTGGATTGGGATCAACTGCGCAACCGGCCCCAGTTTCATGACTGACCATATCAGGACACTGGCCTCCCTATCCAGATTCCCAGTGTCTTGCCTGCCTAACGCAGGTATGCCGGATGAAGACGGAAACTATAATGAAACCCCGGAAGGCATGGCCGAGACCGTTGGTCGGTTTGCTGAGTCTGGCTGGGTAAACGTCGTGGGCGGCTGCTGCGGCACCGTCTCCGAACACATCAAATTGCTGGCAGAGATGGCCGAAGGTAAACCTGTCCGTGCTGTGATTAATGCCCCAGAGAGCCGCGTTTCCGGAATCGAAGCCCTTTTGATAGACGAGGAAGTCCGCCCCGCCATCGTGGGGGAACGGACCAATGTGCTCGGCAGTAGAAGATTCCGTCGCCTGATTAAAGAGGGTTCATTTGAAGAGGCCGCCGAGATTGGACGCCGCCAAGTTAGAACCGGAGCACACATCCTAGACGTCTGCCTTCAAGATCCAGATCGGGACGAAGCCGCCGATGTAGCTGAGTTCCTGGATCTGGTAACCAAGAAAGTAAAATCTCCCATTATGATCGATTCCACTGATGCAACGGTCATCGAATTGGCCCTCACCAAGCTCCAGGGAAAGTCCATCATCAACTCCATCAACCTGGAGGACGGTGAAGAGCGATTCCAGAGCGTGGTTCCCCTGGCCAAACGCTACGGAGCGGCCCTGGTGGTTGGTTGTATTGACGATGATAAAGAACAGGCCCAAGCCATCACCAAAGAACGGAAACTCGAGGTGGCCATCCGGTCGGCCAAACTCCTTACAGAGAAGTACGGGATTCCAATAGGAGACATATACTTCGACCCATTGGTGTTCCCAGTGGGTACCGGTGACGAGAACTATGTAGGTTCCGGTTCTGAGACCATCGATGGTGTGCGGCTGATCAAAGAGGCCCTACCCGGGGTCAAGACAGTGCTCGGTATTTCAAACGTATCGTTTGGTCTGCCTGCGGCTGGAAGGGAGGTTCTAAATTCAGTCTTCCTCTATCACTGCGTCCAAGCAGGGCTGGACCTGGCAATCGTAAACTCTGAAGGAATGGAGCGTTACGCCACCATACCTGAAGAAGAACGCAAACTGGCCGAGGACTTGATCTGGTACTCGGGCGACGACCCGGTGGCAGCCTTCGCTGATCACTTCCGAGAGAAAGCTCCTAAGGCTACATCTGAAGAACGTCTGAACCTGCCGTTGGACGAAAGATTGGCGTTGGCCATCATCGAAGGGTCCAAAGAGGGACTAGCCGAAGATCTTGATGAGGCGCTTACGAAGCGCGCACCGCTTGAAATCATCAACGGGCCTCTAATGGATGGTATGGCCGAGGTCGGCCGCCAATTCAACGCCAACCAGCTTATAGTAGCAGAAGTCTTGCAGTCCGCCGAGTCCATGAAGTTCTCGGTATCCCACCTTGAACCCTACATGGAACAGGCCGATTCTGCCGTCAAAGGTAAAATTGTACTGGCCACAGTAAAGGGTGATGTCCACGATATTGGCAAGAACCTGGTAGAAATTATCATGGGCAACAATGGCTATCAGGTAATTAACCTTGGCATCAAGGTGCCCCCGGAAGAGCTGATTACTGCCGTCAAGGAACATAATCCCGATATGATTGGCCTCTCTGGCCTGCTGGTCAAATCAGCCAAGATGATGGTTGAGACCGCCCAAGACTTTAGCCAAGCGGGTATCACAACACCGGTGTTAGTGGGCGGCGCAGCGCTCTCAGGTCGGTTCACCCGACTGAGAATCGCACCCGAATACGGCGGCATGGTCGCATACGCTCCTGATGCAATGTCCGGATTGGACCTAGCCAACACCATCCAAGACGCGGACGAACGGGCCAAACTGATGGCACGTTTCGATGACGAATCCGAGTCCATGCTGGCCGCGGATGAAGCCGCCCGAGAAAACGTCGATGTCGGGGAAAATGTGCCACCGGCACAGGTGCGGCACGACTTTGATATTCCTAACCCTCCCGACCTGAGGTTACACGTCCTAAACAACCACCCCCTGGATGAAATATTCCCGCTCATTAATCCCCAGATGCTCTATGTAAGGCATCTGGGCTACAAAGGCCGGTTCGAAGACGACCTGGAATCCGGTGAGAAGGCGGCTATCGAACTGCGTGATTCAGTTAGAAAAGTAGAAGACTTGATGCTAGCTCAAAGCGACATCAAAGCCAACGCAGTATTCAAGTTTTTCCCGGCAAACTCTGACGGCCAACGGATATTAGTCCAAGGGGCTGAAGACAAGAAGATCGCGGAGGAATTTTACTTTGGCCGCCAAGCCAAGCGGGACGGCCTATGCCTGTCCGACTACCTTCTTCCCCAGAGTAGTATCCAACAAGACTACATCGGCATGTTCGTTGTTTCCATTGGAACCGGAGTTCGGGCTCTAGCCGAAAAATGGATGGCCGAAGGTCAGTTCTTGAACTCTCACATCCTATCGGCGTTGGCACTGGAAAGCGCGGAGGCCTTCGCCGAGTTGCTCCACCAGCAGATGCGCCAGATGTGGGGATTTGGCGACCGTGCCGGAACAACTCCTCAAGACCTGTTCCGTACTCAGTATCGTGGCAAACGGTTCTCATTTGGCTACCCGGCCTGCCCTCGTCTGGAAGACCAAGAGCAGCTCTTCCGACTTCTGGATGTGTCGGCTAACCTGGACGTGGAATTGACCGAAGGCTTCATGATGGATCCTGAGTCTTCAGTATCGGCCATCGTCTTCCACCATCCCGACGCCAAATATTTCAACCTGAGCGAGACAGACATAGATCGTCTAGAGCAGGAATCATCAAAATAACCACTGGCCCAATCTTGCGCCTGGAGACAACGTGGAACCGATAACAAAGATTGCCGATGAACTTGGTCTGGACGCCGACCATCTGGTCCCATACGGTCGATACAAGGCCAAGATTTCCCTAGACGCCCTGAAAAACCCGGCCGATTACAAAGGCAAGTTGGTAGTGGTGACCGGAATTACTCCAACCCCTGCCGGTGAGGGCAAGACAACCACTGCCATCGGCCTGACCCAGGGGATGGGCCGCCTTGGACACAGGGTATCGGTCAATCTCAGGGAACCCACCTTGGGGCCTATTTTTGGTATCAAGGGAGGCGGCACCGGCGGTGGAATGGCCAGAGTCGTACCGGAAGATGAGATAAACATCCACTTCACCGGTGACGCCCACGCGGTCGGCTCAGCCCACAACTTGTTGGCCGCCCTGGTGGAGAACGAGGTCTTTCGCGGCTCCATACCAGGACTAGACGCCGGCGGACTGATGTGGAACCGGGTTACCGACGCCTCCGATAGGGGTTTGCGCCAGGTAGTCTCAGGTATCGGCGGAGCCAATTTCGGGCCTCTGCGTGAGGCGCGTTTCGATATCGTATCAGCCTCTGAAATAATGGCCATCTTGGCACTGGCAGACAGCCCAGACGACTTGAGAGAGCGGTTGACCCGCATCGTCATCGGGGAGACCTCAGAAGGTGAGCCGGTTACCGTCGAACAGCTCGGCTTCGCTGGGTCTTTGATGACACTACTCCACCAGACAGTAATGCCCAATCTGGTCCAGACCATGGAAGGACAGCCTTCTATCATACACGCCGGCCCCTTTGGGAACATAGCTCACGGTTGCAGCTCCATCATCGCCGACAAGATGGCCTTGGGTTATGCCGATTATGTGATCACCGAGGCGGGCTTCGCCTCTGACCTGGGGTTTGAGAAGTTCATGCACATCAAGACCCGCCAAAGCGGTCTTCTGCCTAATGCTGCCGTCCTGGTGGCGTCGGCCCGTGCCCTGAAATGGCACGGAGGGACCAGACGCCGAGATCTTGGAAATCCAGACCCTGCAGCCGTAATAGCCGGCGGGGATAACCTTATCCACCACATTGGCATAGTCCGGAGTTTCGGCCTACCCTGCGTGGTAGCCATCAACAGGTTTGGCACCGACAGCCCCGAGGAAATCGCCGCAGTGAATCAGATTGCCATGGCCGCCGGGGCAACCTCCGCAGTGGAATGCGATGGCTTTGCCCAAGGCGGTGTCGGCGGTGAAGACCTGGCCCAAGCGGTGGTGGACGCATCCCAGGGAACACCCCAGATAACCTACGCTTACCCCGCCGACGCATCAGCCGAGGACAAAGTATTGGCGCTAGCCCAAACAATCTACAACGCAGCCGACGTTAGCTGGTCACCCGAATCCCGACGACGACTTAGATACTTCGAGTCAAAGGGCTGGGGTAGTCTGCCCATCTGCATTGCTAAGACTCACCTATCCATCTCCCATGACCAGGGCCTCAAAGGACGCCCCAGCGGCTACACATTCCCCATAACAGACATTCGAGCTTCTGTTGGTGCGGGCTTCCTATACGCCCTCGCGGGCCCCATACAAACCCTACCTGGCCTGCCAACTCGACCCAGGGCACTGGACATGGATGTGACACCGAGAGGCGAGGTCATTGGTCTGAGTTAGGAAATCGGCTCAGAATCAGCCCCGATATCATCCTCTATGCCACTCTGGGCAACATGTGCCAGTTGATTACTGATAACAAACAAATCACAGACGGATAATCTGGGGACCTTCAGTCAAGCCATTTATTATCATTCCGGTTTATATTTGACTAGCATTCTCGAGGATCTTTTATGCGAGTAACCATGATTCACGCCATCGCCGAGTCCATCCCTCCGGTGCGGTTGGCCTTTGACGAAGAATTTCCCGAAGCTGAAGTAATCAACGTTCTGGACGAGAGTCTACTGGTCGACTTCGACGACCAACTTACGCCAGACCTGCGGCGTCGAATTACCAACATCATCGGCTATTGCCAGGACAATAAGGCAGACGCCATAGGCCTGGCTTGCTCGGTCTACGCCCCAGTGGTCGAATCGGCCAAGGACCTGGTTCACGTGCCATTGGTATCGTCCTACGGACCGGTAATGGCCGATGCTGTAACCGCAGGACCGAGAATAGGGTTGATTGCGTCTGTTGCCTCCACCATGCAGGACTCGAAGTACTACCTCCATTTGGCCGCAGATGAAGCAGGCGTTGAGATTGAACCTCAACTTTGTCTTGCCGAAGATTTGGTTACCGTGATGCGCGCTGAGGGCCAATCCGGCCTGGAACGCCGCCTGGAGGAGGAAGTCTTGAAGATCGCATCAAAAATAGATGTGGTCCTACTGACTCAGTTCTCCTTTGCTGCGGCGCTGGCACATCTGGAAAAGGTCTCACCAATTCCGGTACTATCTGCTCCCCACAGTAGCGCCCGCACGCTGAAGAAGCTTCTTAGCTAGGCATCTACTATCTCTCGACAAACGTTCACCGTGATTCCCGGTTGTTCCTAGTGGCCTCGCCTCACCTCTTGCGGGTTGGTACTTGGGCAACTATCATGGCCGCACCGTAATTACACTTCGGTCAGAAACCTACCGGGACACGACTCATGGCCACGGCCACTATCAAATCACAGTTCTGGGACGGATTCGCGTTCGGCCCCAGGGCCCGCGATCTTAATTAAGGCTATTTGGAGAGATAATGATTTACGACTACCGTGTTTACACTTTGAAGCCAGGCGCAACGCCAGACTATCGCGCCGGCGTAAAGGAACTTAGCCTGCCCATCCGACAACGCTACGGCATCAGGCTGGCCGGGTGGTATTGGAGCGAGATTGGCGCCTTAAATCAGGTCGTTCATATCTGGGGTTACGAAGATGAAAAACACATGGCCGAGGCCAAACACTCCTTCCACACCGATCCAGACTGGACTGGCAAATACCTGCCCAGAACCAGAGGGTTGGTGGAATCCCAGAAGACCTCCCAGATGAACGCCTCTAGTTTTGCACCCGTATACCCGGTCAACGGAGACGTTCCCGACGAAGGTACACCCGAGTTCATCAAGAAAAACAACATGGTATTCGACTACCGCGTTTACACCTTCAAGCCTGGCGGCATCCCCTCTTATATGGCCGCAGCAGAGGAAATTGCGCTTCCTCTTCGAAAACGCCACGGAGTAAATCTGGCCGGCTGGTATTACAGCGACATTGGAGACCTGAACCAGGTAACTCACATCTGGGCATATAACGACCTAAAGCACCTCAAAGAAGCCAAAGAGGCCGTTACTTCCGATCCGGAATGGACTGGAACTTACGTCCCTCGAGTTCGAGGCCTGCTGGTGGCCCAGAACACCTATCTCATGAACACGTCAGAGTTTGGTCCGGTACCGGAGTAGTTAACAACGATCAATAAACAAAAAGAGACCCGGCGCAGTGCGCCGGGTCTCTTTTTGTTTTCGCCCATGTTTCCAAGTCTCGGTTGACCGCCAAGAAACTGCCTGGTGTTAGATGAGCTCTGTCCGCCTAGTTATGACAACCTCGGGCTTGGATGTCCCAAACAACTTCTACCTGGCCGTGTCGCAGACCGATGAATCGGTCCCAGCGACTGACCATCGCATCTTGTTGGGCCGGTATAAGCAGCACTTGGTCTCCCACTTTCAAGCTGGCGTCAGAATCTAACTTGAACACCGCGTGGTCACTATCCAGGGCCTCTACTGTAACTCCGGGACGGTCAAACACCGTGGGCATACCAGAAAGACTGCTGACCGCACGAACGCCGGCGTCACCTATGGCCACTCCGGGCCTCGGAGTACTAATTATAGTGGTAAGAATCTTGGCGGCGTAATGAAACTCGGTCATGTAGCTGTAGTGAGTCTCCATCATCAAATAGCTACCGCCCTGAATCTCGGTCACACCGGGAATCTCAGCCGCAACATCATAGCTCCAAGTCTCACCAGTGGAGATTATGTCAATGGGTATCCCTTCACCTTCAATGGCTTCTTTAAGGTCGATCACACCCTTGATGGTCCGAGCAGCTTCAACAGCCCGGTCTTCGCGATCTGGCATGTCCGGGATGGTCTGATGACTCATGATGCCCCTGAACCGCAATCCTGGCAGTGAGGAAATTTCCTTGGCCAGGGCCACCCCGGCGTCGGTTTCCCTAACACCACAGCGGAGCAGGCCGGTCTCTAGTTCAATGACCACGCTGATTTCCACACCCCTGGCTTGAGCAGCCTTTGAGAGGTCTCTGGCGTTTGACTCTTGGTCGCAGGCCACCAGCATCTCAGCCTGGTCAGCCAAGGCCGCAAGCCGTTGAATTTTCATTGGCTCAACAATCTCCGACGTGATGAACACGCTGGGAATTCCACCGTGAACCATCACCTCTGCCTCGGAGACCTTGGCGGCACAGACCCCACCGACAGTACCGCCTCGGCGAATTTGACGGTGAGCGATGGCCGGAGTTTTATGGTTCTTGGAGTGGCCCCTAAGCTTGGCACTCCGGCCCTCATAGGTGTTGGCTATGACATCCATATTGTTATCCAGGTCGTCCATGTCGATAACCAGACAAGGGGTGTCCAGGCCTTCCATAGCCGTACCGGGTGTTGGTCGATAATGTTCGTTCATTTAAAGACTCCTAAGATGTCCGTAATACGAATGATAGACGATTTACGCCAATCGGCCTCGTGCTGAGATGGGCCAGAAGCCCTCTAGTTTGCCGTTTTTGATAGCGCGGAAGTAATCGTACTGGTTCACAGTGGCTCCCAATTCGTAGGGCACTAACCAGGCCTTATCCCCTGGGTTCAACTTATTCTGGGCATCACCTTCCAATTCGATTATCCCGTGTTCGGCGCTGAACCGGGTGGCCACTCCACCTTCCATTCCTTCCAAGACCGGCCGACCTTGGTCTGGTGCCGTGGATTTGTGGCCAGCGTCCAAAACCGCCATGCCCTCAACGGGATGTGAAATCACTGAGGCCAATATCCTGGCCGCAGGAGCAAGTTCCGGCAAAAAGGATTTCAGCCGGTGGTCCATCAGCGGGTAGCGCCCTGCACGCACTTCAGTCACGCCTGGCATTTGTATCGCCTGGGCGTAGCAGTGAGTGCCTCCGACGCTGAGCACAGAAACCGCAAGACCAGCCTGTTCAACGGCTGTTTTAGTATCGAGGACAATCTTAAGGTTCGCGCGGGATTTAGCTTCGTGGTCCGACGGATCATCGTCGCCTCTTGGGCCTGGAACCGAGCCCATGATGCCTTCGAATTTCAAACCAGGGAGGCCGTCAACCACTTGGGCTAAAGCTACTGCCTCCGGGCCTGGGGTTATGCCGCAGCGGCCCATCCCAGCTTCAATCTCAACCAATACTCGAAGCTCTATTCCAGCCGAAACAGCGCCTACTGAAAGTTGTTTGGCGTTATCGGGGCTATCAACAGCGATGCCGATACTGGTCTGGCCGGCCAGTGCACACAGCCGCCTGATCTTGGAAGCCGTAACTACCTGATTTGCAAGGAGTATGTCAGAGAACCCTGAGTTAGCAAATACTTCCGCCTCGCCCAGTGTGGTCACGGCGATGCCTCCCGTGGTGCCATCGACCTCTAGTTGCCTGTGGGCTATCTGGGGACAGAGATGGCTAGTTACAACAGGTCTGGCCTTGACGATAGAATTTGCGAAATACGACTGGAAAGTTTTGATGTTTTGATCCATTACATCCAGGTCAATGACCAATGCCGGGGTGTCTAATTGTTCTACCGGTGTACCCACTGGATGAAAGATGGGACGTTCCATATAGATTGTCTCCAACGGCTCTCAAAATAACTTGATCCCGACCGTCGCAATTTACTGAATAGAGCTCATAAGCTAGCTGGCCAGAAGAATACCATAAACCAGTTGCGCTTACAGGCGTGAGGGCCAGGCATAGTTGCAATTCCTGACTCCCGATGCAACAATCTCATCGGCTCTTGGGCGAGGGTTCCTGCCTGAGCAAGCCCTGATTATTTGGAGATAATAAATGCCAGGACTTTTGGAAGGAGTCAAGGTCTTGGACCTTACTCACTATATAGCGGGGCCTTATTGCACCAAGCTACTTTCCGGTTTAGGCGCAGACGTTGTCAAAATTGAGCACCCAACCAGAGGAGACGGCGTCAGGTGGCTAGGGCCGTTTGCTTCAGGTAATCCGGACATCTTACCTAACTCACCATTAGAAAAAAGAGATACGGCACCGGAAGATGGAGCTTGGTTCCTATATTTGAATACGGCCAAGCAGAGCGTGGCGTTGGACTTGCAGTCATCTGAAGGACGAAGAGTACTGCTAGAAATGGCAGCCAAGGCCCATATATTGATTGAGAATTTCGCCCCCGGCCAGATGGAGAGTCTGGGTCTTTCTTATGCGGAATTGCAGAAGGTAAACCCGGCTCTGGTAATGACATCTATTTCTAATTTCGGGCAGACCGGCCCTTACCGTGATTGGAAGGCGTCGGAGTTGAACCTATACGCCCTAGGTGGGTTGATGAATATCACGGGGGAGCCGGAGCAAGAGCCACTAAAAGAGGGTATGCCCTTGGCCCAATTGGGCGCGGGTCAAAACGCCTTTGCAGCCACCATGGCCGGACTAATGTACGCTGAAGAAACGGGAGAGGGCCAGCAGATAGACTTGGCCATAGCCGAGTATGCCACCAACATACTGGAAAACGCGCTGATGCAATTCAGTTACTCCGGCCAGGAATACAATCGAGTCGGCAACCGAGGTTACGGACGGGCCGCCTGGGGCATCTATCCCTGTCTGGACGGCCACGTTGGCATCATCGCCGGGCCGGACCACCGTTGGCCAGAGGTTGCCCGAATCATGGAGCGAGAGGAATTGTCTGACCCCAGGTTCCTCTCTCGTTCCGGCAGGTTGGAGAACGCCGATGAGGTTGATGCCTACATGCTGCCATTCCTAGTAGAGAACAATAAGGTAGACATATTCAAAGCAGGACAGGACAGCGGACTGGGTTTCAGTTTCGTCGCAACCATGAAAGATATCTTGGAGATGGAACAGCTTTTGGATCGAGACTACTTCGTTGACCTGGACCACCCGGTAGCCGGAAAGCTGACCTACCCAGGAGCGCCAATAATGCCTGAAGTAGGTGTCAATGCGTGGGTTTTCGAGCGCGCCCCACTCCTTGGAGAGCACACTGCGTCGGCATTACATAGTTGGCTGGGTTACTCGGACAGACAGGTGTCTGAGTTGGTTGATCAGGGTGTAATAACTCAGAGCAAGGGGGCTTAGTAACATGGAAAAGACGTCAGACAAGATGCCCCTAAGAAACTATAGAGTACTCGATCTCTCAAGAATCTGGGCCGGGCCTTACTGCACCAAGTTATTTGCCGACATGGGCGCCGAGATTATCAAGATGGAATCCCTCAGCGTTTACGATTCCCACCGCGGTCCAGTCAGTCCGGCGCGGGGTATTGCCGCCTATCCCGATGGCGAACCGGGAGAAGAACCTTGGAATCGGAACGGTTGGTTCAACTGCCTGCACATGTCCAAGTACGGCGTTACTTTAGAGTTGACAAAGGACGAGGGCCGGAGGGTCTTTGAGAAGTTGGTTTCCGTCAGCGATGTGGTCATAGAGAATTTCCGGCAGGGTAGCCTCGAAAGACTGGGCTACACATATGAGGAGTTACGTAAGCATCGTCCAGACTTAATCTATGTATCCATGCCAGCCTTCGGCAACACTGGCCCCTGGAAAGGTTACCTCGGATACGGCATAGGCCAGGAGCAACTCTCCGGTATGGCCCATATGACCGGCTACCGAGGTGAAGGCCCAATGAAGTCGGGCATCAACCACGGCGACCCGATAACTGGTTCCCATGCAGCCGGAGTGCTGATGGCGGCGTTGCGTCACCGCCGGAAGACGGGCAAAGGCATGTTCATTGACGTTTCTCAGCAGGAGTCATCCGTCGCGTTGATGGGGCCAGAGGTATTGGCTTATCAAATGACCGGACAGGAACCAGAACGTCAAGGCAACCGCTCCGGTTGGTACGCCCCAGCCAACAGCTATCCCTGCGCCGGTGAAGACCGTTGGGTAACCATCACCACCACCAACGAGGAACAATGGCAGAACCTGGCCAAGGTCATGGGAACATCAGGGGTAGTTGGCGACTCCAGGTTTGCCAATCCGGCACAGAGGAGAGAGAACCACGATGAGTTGGACCGGATCATCTCCGAATGGACGATTGGCCAGGAAGTCTACGCGGTAACCCAGAAACTTCAAGAAGCCGGTGTCCCGGCCGGGCCGGTGCTGCGAGGACCTGACTTGCTGGAAGACCCTCATTACAAAGACCGAGGGACCTTCGTCACCATCAACCATTCTCAGGTCGGGCCCAAGCAGTATCCGGGGATCCCATGGCGAATGTCAGCCACTCCCGGTCAGGTGCGCTGGCCATCCCCGACATTAGGTCAACACAACCGAGAGGTCTACAGCGAGTTGCTGGGCTTAACCGCTATTGAGATAGATCAATTAGATGAAACTGGAATCATCGGCACAAAGCCAACTGGTTCTCGAATAATCTAATTTGAGCCGACAAGGCCCTCCAATACAATCTAACCGAGACTCAAAGCACCGCAATGGAATGTTCTATGGGTGGGTGATTGTCGCAGTCATGTGGCTGGTCAATTTCTCAACCATGGCCACCGGAAACCTGAGCTTTGGTCTGTTCGTCATTCCCATGGGGGGTGATTTGAGCATGAGCCGCAGCCAGTTTGGTTGGGCGGTAACCACTCGAAGGATGGCCGCCGGACTATCTAGCTACTTCGTTGGGCGACTTCTCGACCGCTACGGCCCCAGAGTTCTGATTCCAGTTTCTGCAGTCCTTATTGGTATTGGCCTCATGGCCTTGAGCAGGGTAAACGCGCCGTGGCAGGTCATCGTGATATCTGGCGTTCTGGGCATGTCAGGACTGGCCGCACCCCAGAACATCATGACCTCAGTTCCGGTCGCTAAATGGTTTCAGAGGAAAAGAGGGCTCGCCCTGGCATTGGCCACCAGCGGCATAGGCACCGGCGGAATATTATTTCTCCCTATCACACAAGCGCTTTTAGGAGGAGTTGGCTGGCGTACCACCTGGATCATCATGGCGGCAGTGTTCATGTCATTATCTATCCCGTTTTCAGCCATATTCCTACGGCGTCTACCAGAGGACATGGGCCTGGAAGTGGACGGGGGAAAACCAAACCCAGGCAAGATTGGGCCTACTGAGGAAGCAACCCAATATCAGACAGACGAGAGGTCATGGACCGTCAAAGAGGCGTTCCAGACTGCCACCATGTGGAAACTCTTATTGGCCTTTGGGCTAGCTGGCGTCGCCCAAGGAGGAGCCAGCGTACACCGAATCCCATATTGGATCGAGAGGGGATTCGACGCTCAAACAGTTTCCTACTCATTTGCAGCTGACGCCGGAGGAGCGGCTACCATGGCTCTATTCGCCGGCTGGATGGCAGACCGTATACCAATACGTTTTATCGGAGGCGCGTCATACATTGGGTTATCCTGCGCCATCGGCCTGATGCTCATTAGTAAGAATGAGTTCTTCCTTTTTGGCTCCACCATTACATTTGGCCTTTCAGTCGGAGCGGGGATGATCGTCAACTCCTATATCTTTGCATCATATTTCGGCCGCGCATTCTTGGGCAGCATCCGGGGCATCGTACTACCGTTCATGCTGATCAGCGCCGGTATAGGAGCGCCGTTGGTAGGTTATCTCAGAGACAACACCGGAAACTATGTATCATCCTGGTGGCTGATACTAACCCTCTACTTGGTATCTGCAGCGATCATCAGCAGCGCAACCAAGCCCGCGCTCTCCGCGGCCATAGCGGAAAAATCAAAGGATTCCCCATACTAGAATCTCAGCCGCGAGATCAGGGCAACCCAACCCTTTAATCCCTCTGTCTAGAGCTATACAATAGCGGCGGCTAATCCAGCCATCCTGATCACTAATCACTAAAAGTCCTGATGGGACCGATAGTTTACAGAATTTTTTGGAGGCACTGAAATGGCAGATGAAGTAATCTACGAAATTAAACAAGGAATCGCCTACATCACAATGAACCGTCCGGAGAAGTTGAACGCGATCGACCCGCCCATGCGTCAACAACTCTGGGACGCTTTCCAAGACGTGGACAATAACCCTGCGGTTCGCTGCGCCATCGTCACCGGCGCTGGACGGGCATTCTCCACGGGACATGACCTGTTGGCCATGGCCGCCGGAAATGCCAATGAAGGCCCCAGTACCGGCGACCTCTATGTGGTTCAGTCCAACATCTGGAAGCCCATCATCGCCGCCGTAAACGGAATCTGCCTGGCTCAGGGTTGCGGAATCGCCCTTGGCAGCGACATCCGTATTGCGTCGTCCAAGGCTGAGTTTGGCTGGCCTCAAGCCAAGCGGGGCATAGCCTCAGTCAGCGGACCGGCCTTGCTCTCCCAGGTGGTTCCAAGAAACATCGCCTTCGAATTCCTTTTCACCGGAGACTTCGTGGACGCTGAAAAGGCCCTAGAGCTGATGCTAGTCAACTATGTAGTTGAACCGGAAGAAGTCATGGCCAAGGCGGAAGAGATTGCCGCCAAGATTGTGGCCAATGCGCCTTTGTCTCTAGCAGCAATCAAAGAAGCCTCCATCAAGGGTTCTGAGATGGGATTAGAAGAACGGGTCAAATTTGCCCAGGACAAACGGAACGAAATCCTCGAGAGCGAAGACGCTCAGGAAGGCGTTTTGGCCTTCGCCGAGAAACGGGCCCCGGTCTGGAAAGGTCGCTAGACCTCCCGCAACTCCAGTGTTATCAGATCGTTGATAGCGTCATTATCGAACCATCCGTTCCGGTGGGCCAAGTCGGCCTTACCGGAACCATGGCTGTCACGCATCATTCGACACTCTGATGACGGGAGGGTTGGCTGAATTCCTACTCGCTAGCCTTGATTAAATCGAACAATTCGTAAAAATACTGACACTATAGCCTTGAAGCGTGGGACGCTCGTGGCTAGGATGTGGCCGTGCTCGAACAACTTAAGGCGTATTTCGGATTCGACCAGTTCCTGCCCCTCCAGGGGGAAATCATTACCAAGGTGCTATCCAAGCAGGACACCTTGGTTCTGATGCCAACGGGCGGCGGCAAGTCACTCTGTTACCAACTGCCTGCTCTGCGTTTCAATGGTCTCACACTGGTGGTTTCTCCTCTAATCGCACTGATGAAGGACCAGGTGGACGGCCTACGGGCCAACGGCGTCCCCGCCGGACTATTAAACAGTACCCTGTCTCCCCAGGAATCGTCCCAGATCCAAAACCAGGCGCGACAAGGCCAGATTAAAATTCTCTACATCGCACCGGAGCGGTTGGCGTTACCGGGCTTCCAGAGGTTCTTGCAGTCCCTGGAAGTCAGTCTTATCGCCATTGACGAAGCCCATTGCATATCTGAGTGGGGTCACGACTTTCGACCCGACTACCGAAACCTAAAATCCTTGAGGCAGGAGTTCCCTGGAGTTCCGGTCATTGCCCTAACCGCAACCGCCACCACCCAGGTTCGGGAAGACATCGTGAACCAACTGGGTCTAAACGAGCCGGAGATATTCATCTCTAGTTTCAACCGCCCCAACCTGACCTACACCATCGAACCCAAGGCCGAACCCCTTGGCACTTTATTGAACCTGCTGGACAAGCACCCTGGCGGGTCCACCATCATCTACCGCTTCTCCAGGAAAGCCACCGAAGAGACTGCCTTGGAACTGACGGACCGAGGCTTCGACGCCCTGCCCTACCATGCCGGTCTGGATCGGAACCTGCGACGGGAGACCCAGGAGAAGTTCATCCGCGATCAGGTTCAGATCGTAGTCGCTACCATTGCCTTTGGCATGGGTATCGACAAACCCGACGTTCGGCTGGTGGTGCACTACGACCTGCCCAAGACCGTGGAGGGTTACTACCAGGAAACGGGTCGTGCTGGAAGGGACGGATTCCCCAGCGACTGCGTGCTATTTTATTCCTACGGCGACCGTTCCAAGCAGGAATATTTCATCAGCCAGATAGAAGACTACGACGAGCGAAGCAAGGCCCACACCAAGCTCGATCAGATCTTGGCTTTTTGCGATCTCCAGACCTGCCGACGCGCCTATCTCATGGAGTACCTGGGCGAGCCCTGGCCCAAAACGGACTGCGGTGGATGTGACATCTGCCTACTGCCCCGCGAAGAATTTGATGCCACTGAGATTGCCCAAAAAGTACTATCCACGGCCATCCGAACCGGAGAGCGGTTTGGAGTGAACTATCTGGTTGACGTACTGCGCGGAGCCAACAACAAGGCCGTGCGCGACCGGAGCCACCATGAGTTGCCGGTATTCGGCATATCCCGGGATATGGACTCTGACGAACTCAAGGAAATGGTGCGTTCTCTGGTCTCCAACGGGCTATTGGCCCAACAGGGCAGTGGGTACCCAACTCTGGCGGTTTCAGCCCAGGGACGTAAGTTTCTGAATAACCGGGAAAGCTTGATGCTGACTCGGCCCAAACAGACCACCAACTCCATGCCAAAGAACTTTGATACCTCTGGTCGGGAGACTGCCTTTGACACCAAGTTATTTGATGAACTGGCGGCTCTTAGATTGGAAATAGCCACCGAGCGTGAGGTGCCCGCCTACGTAATCTTTGGTAATAAGTCCCTCCAGCAGATGGCCTACCACATGCCCCGGGACGAGGATTCATTCTCCAAGATATCCGGAGTGGGCGATGCCAAATTGCGGGAGTACAGCCGTCCCTTCCTAAAGGTCATAGCTGAATATATAGATGCCAACACCCAGATTACCAGTATTAAACGAAGGCCAGTGGCTGCCCCGAAAAAGCGGCCCAACCGAGGCATCAGCATGAGCATACGAGAGACGC